>Ga0181356_1001265_pt1 | contig 11018 bp, 14 predicted proteins | sample Fa13VDMM110SN_FD_130104 | JGI IMG/M metagenome (GOLD analysis project Ga0181356, IMG submission 130104) | Freshwater viral communities from Lake Michigan, USA - Fa13.VD.MM110.S.N | ecosystem: Environmental > Aquatic > Freshwater > Lake | place: USA: Michigan | collected 2013-09-24 | reverse complement strand
TCCAGGAACTGGTGTTGTAGACGTTAATACAAGTAGAATTGTAAACGTAACAAATCCTTCAAGCGCACAAGATGCTGCTACAAAAGATTATGTAGACACTGCTGTATCAGGTGCAGGTGGTGGTACATCATGGCAGGCAATTAAAACATCAGCATTCAATGCTACTGCTGGCGAAGGATATTTTGTAAATACTACTTCAGCTGCTATCACAGCAACTCTACCAGCTTCACCAACTTTAGGTGATGAAGTTGTTTTTGTAGATTATGCTGGAACATTTGACACAAATAATTTAACTGTTGCGAGAAATGGTAATCCAATTCAAGGTTCAGCAACAAATTTAACTGTTTCAACTGAGAGAGCAGGATTCACATTAGTGTTTGTTGATGGCACTCAAGGTTGGTTATTAAAAGATAAGTAATTAAAAGAGGATAAAAAAATATGGCATACAAATATTGTGTAGCAGAAAATTGGGGAAAAGACTTCATAGACATTAATGAAGCTAGATCTTTCAGACCTTCTAGTTTTCCAGGTAATGTTTGGCAAATTCCAGCAAATAACAAAGACGCAAATCTTTGGGTTTATAAAGTAGCAGGAACTTTCAAAACAAAAGCTGAAGCTCAAACAATTATTAATGTTGTAATTTCTGAAGCACAAACAAATTATGACGCTCAAACTGAAACTTTAAAAACACAAGAGCCATATGTTTCTTTCTCTGCTGAACAGAAAACTAAACAAGACACTCAAAGAGCAAATCAAAGACCTAAAGCTATAACTTTACCGGAGTAACAATGACACTTTATAGTGGTATTAGCGGTCAAAGAATACAAGCTTTAGCAACTGATCCTACGGATATAGTTGAAGGCCAGATTTGGTACAATTCAACATCTAAAACATTAAAAGGATTTGCTTTCGAGGTAGGTACTGGTACTTGGGCAGCAGGTGGAAATTTAGGAACAGCTAGACAAGGTTTAGCAGGAGCTGGTATACAAACTGCTGGATTGGCCTTTGGAGGATTAGATGGATCAAATTTTCCAACAGGAGCAACTGAAGAATATAATGGAACTTCTTGGACAGCAGGTGGAAGTTTAGGTACGGCCAGATTGCTGTTAGGAGGAGCAGGAACACAGACTGCTGGATTGGGATTTGGTGGTTTTTCAACAGGTAGTGCAACTGAAGAATATGATGGTACGTCTTGGGCAGCAGGTGGAAGTTTAAGTTGTGCCAGATATGCCATAGGTAATGCTGGCACACAAACTGCTGGATTAGGTTTTGGAGGATATAACTCTACAAATAGCGGTACAACTACAACAGAAGAATATAATGGAGCTTCTTGGGCAGCAGGTGGAAATTTAAATGTTTGTAATTGTTGTTCAGCTGGTACAGGTACACAAACTGCTGGATTGGCCATTGGTGGACGTGGAGGTGGTTCAAACGAAACAGAAGAATATAATGGAACTTCTTGGACAGTAGGTGGAAATTTAACTACTACTAGATGGGCATTAGGTGCCTCTGGCACACAAACTGCTGGACTGGCCTTTGGTGGTTTTGAATTTGGACCTTTCTTTCAAACTGATGTTACAGAAGAATATAATGGAACTTCTTGGACATCAGGCGGAAGTTTATCAACATCAAGATATGAATTGGGTGGAGCAGGAACTCAATCAGCAGGACTGGCCTTTGGTGGGTATAGAACTGTTTTAACGGATAGCACAGAAGAATATACTAGAGCAGCAGACGGTGTTGTAACAAAAACAATAACGATAAGTTAAACATATGACAATATTAAAAGAAATTAAAGGTATAAAAGTACAAGTTTTAGAAACTAATCCTACAGATTTAGTTGAAGGCCAGATTTGGTACAATTCAACATCTCAAGCATTTAAGGCGGCCTTTTATGGAAATATTCCAGGTGCTTGGTCAACAGGTGGAGCTATACTCGCAGCTAGAGGCAATAGAGGAGCCGGCACACAAACTGCTGCACTGTCCTTTGGTGGATCAGGTGCTGATCCATCTCAAAATACATACTCATTTGAATATAATGGCTCTACTTGGGGAGTAGGTGGTATTATGTCCATAGCAAAATGTGCTGGAGGTGGAGCAGGAACTCAAACAGCTGGTTTAGCATTTGGAGGTGAGGATACACCATCTACTAACACAACATCCACAGAAGAATATAATGGATCTTCTTGGACATCAGGTGGAAATTTAGGAACAGCGAGGAATATTTTAGCTAGTGCTGGTACACAAACTGCTGGATTAGGTTTTGGTGGAGTTCCAGGACTTTTTTATGCAGGTTATGCAGTAGCAGATACAGAAGAATATGATGGTTCTTCTTGGACAGCAGGTGGAAGTTTAGCAACAGCAAGAATGTGGTTAGCAGGAGCAGGAACACAAACTGCTGGATTGGCTTTTGGTGGATTTATTACTGGTGTAAATGCAACAGAAGAATACGACGGTTCTGCTTGGACAACTGGAGGAAATTTAATTAATATTAATTTTGGTCTGGGAGGAGCAGGAACTCAAACTGCTGGATTGGCCTTTGGTGGACACGATACTGCTGCATATGCAGTCACAGAAGAATATAATGGTACGTCTTGGTCATCAGGTGGAAATATGGGTACGGCCAGATATAATTTAGGAGGAGCAGGAACACAAACTGCTGGATTGGCCTTTGGTGGAGCAGCTAGTGTTTTTGGTTCTGCAATGGATAATACAGAAGAATATATAAGCGGTAATGTTGGAACATTTGCAAAAACAATAACAACAACTTAAACATATGACTGTATTAAAAGAAGTAAGAGGAGATACAGTACAAGTCTTAACAACTGATCCTACCGATTTAGTTGAAGGCCAGGTTTGGTACAATTCAACATCTCAAGCATTTAAGGCAACAGTTTATGGAAGTACAGGTGCTTGGTCATCAGGCGGAAATTTAGGAACAGCAAGAGGTGGTTTAGGTGGAGCAGGAACGCAAACTGCAGGATTAGCTTTTGGTGGTAATTTACCTGGTTCTTCAAATGCAACAGAAGAATATAATGGAACTTCTTGGGTATCAGGTGGAAATATGGGTACGGCCAGATTTAGTTTATCTGGAGCAGGAATTCAAACTGCAGGACTTGCTTTTGGTGGAATTTCAGGATATACTTATTTTACAGCAACAGAAGAATATGATGGCACATCTTGGGCAGCAGGTGGAGCTTTGAGTACGGGCAGATACGGATTAGGTGGTGCTGGTACACAAACTGCTGGATTAGGTTTTGGTGGATATGAGGATGGTGATGAGATAACAAATTCAACAGAAGAATATGATGGATCAGCTTGGACAGCAGGAGGAAATTTAGGAACGGCAAGGTTTTTTCCAGCAGGAGCAGGTACTCAAACTGCAGGACTTGGATTTGGTGGTTATACTGCAACGACTATTACAGGAGCCACTGAAGAATATGATGGTTCTACTTGGTCAGCAGGTGGAAGTTTAGGTACTGCCAGATATACTTCAGGTGGTGCTGGTACTCAAACTGCAGGACTTGGATTTGGTGGTTATACTCCAACGACTGTTACAGGAGCCACAGAAGAATATAATGGCACATCTTGGGCAGCAGGTGGAGCCTTGAGTACGGCCAGATACGGATTAGGTGGCGCTGGTACACAAACTGCTGGACTGGCCTTTGGTGGTAGCACATATCCTGGAAAATCATCCAGTACAGAAGAATATACAAGTGATGTTGGATTAGTTAAAAAAACAATAACTATGAGTTAGATAATAACTATAAGTTAAATGTATGACAATATTAAAAGAAGTAAGAGGAGATACAGTACAAGTTTTAGCAACTGATCCTACGGATCTAGTTGAAGGCCAGGTTTGGTACAATTCAACATCTCAAGCATTTAAGGCAACCGTTTATGGAAGTACAGGTGCTTGGTCATCAGGCGGAAATTTAGGAACAGCAAGATCTAGTTTATCTGGAGCAGGAACTCAAACTGCAGGACTTGCTTTTGGTGGAGTAAGTTTATCTCCATCAATTACTTACCAAGCATCGACAGAAGAATATAATGGCACATCTTGGGCAGCAGGTGGAGCCATGAGTGAGGCCAGATACGGATTAGGTGGCGCTGGTACACAAACTGCTGGATTAGGTTTTGGTGGATATAATGATACGTTGGATCCTAAGCAGAGAACTTCAACAGAAGAATACGATGGTTCAGCTTGGACAGCGGGAGGAAATTTAGGAACTGCAAGATTTAATTTAGCAGGGGCAGGTACTCAAACTGCAGGACTTGGATTTGGTGGATTAACTGCTGGTCCTGAAACAGCAGCCACAGAAGAATATGATGGAACTTCTTGGGCAGCAGGTGGAAATTTAGGTGCAGCAAGATACGGATTAGGTGGTGCTGGTACACAAACTGCTGGATTGGCTTTTGCTGGGCAAATATATAATTGTGGTTACTGTTACAAAGGTGAAACATTTGAATATGATGGATCAGCATGGACAGCAGGTGGAAATTTAAATACGAGTAGAGGTGCTTTAGCTGGAGCTGGTACACAAACTGCTGGACTGGCCTTTGGTGGATTTTATCAAGCTACTCCAGTGGTTGCAGTAACAGAAGAATATAATGGAACTTCTTGGTCATTAGGCGGAGATTTAGGAACAGCAAGAATTGGTTTAGGTGGAGCAGGAACGCAAACTGCAGGATTAGCTTTTGGTGGAGTTGCAGCTGCAACGACTATTACAGGAGCCACTGAAGAATATACAAGTGGTAATTTTGGATTAATTACAAGAACAATAACTATATCATAAAAGTATTATAAATATCTTTAATAGCATATAATATGTTATATAATGAATAAAAGGAGTAATGTAAATGAGTGAAGAAAAGAAATCTATAAAACGAGATATATTGGCAGCTTCAGAAGCCAATGTTAACTTTCTATCAAACGTATTAGACCCACAAGATTTTAAAAATTTTATTGCTTTAAAAGAAGAAATTAAAGATACTTGGCATAAAAAACAAGTGTTTAGAACAGAAACGGAAATGAGAATGTCCGTTTTACAAGATGCTAAATATCCTACTCCAGCTTCTAAGTATTGGCAATGTGTAAGAGAACAAAATGTGTTCTTTGAAAATTTAATGTCATTGTCTTTTGATTATCGTAAAAATGAAGTTAAGATTAAAAGACTTCAAAAGAAATTAACAGAAGCCACAGATCCATTAAAAGTAGAAATGTTAGAAATTTTATTAGAAGAAAAATTATATGGCCGTGCAAATATGGAATTGGTTGCTAAAGATCGTATGAGAGAAATAACTCAATGGTCTAAATTAAAAACAGAATATGATGATGGTTCTTTTGATACTAAAAATGTCAATACACACCAAGCACAATCATATAAATTGATTATGCAAAACAAAGTAAAAACATTAACACCAGGTTCTTCTCAAGCAGAAGTATTTAATGTTGTTGGTCAATTACAAACAATTGAAAGATTAGAAAAAGAAGGTATTTTATTGACTTCTCCTGAAGCGGTAAAACAAATTAAAAAAGAAGATAAATAATTATATTATATTATATTATATTATATTATGAAGAATATTTCGTTTTTGGTGGCCATGCCCAGATCAGGCAACACTATTTTTGCTTCTCTAATGAATCAAAATCCAAATGTTGCTGTAACTCCTAATTCTATTACACTAGAAATAACAAAAGATATATTTTTACTAAAAGAAACTGACGTATTTAAAAACTATCCTGATCACAAATCGTTAGACAATGTATTAAGTGGTGTTTTTAATTCTTATTATAAAGACTGGCCACAACAATACATTATAGATAGAGGACCTGTTACAACACCGGGCAATATGATGTTAATTAAAAAGCATCTAGGACAACCTTTAAAGTGTGTTGTGTTATTAAGAAGTATGCTTGATATTATTGCTTCGTTTGTTAAATTATATGTAAAGGAAAATTACAAACCTAAATTAACAATGGAACAAAAAATATCTGGATTAGTAAACGTGAATGGTGGACTAGTTAAATCATTGATGGCTTTACAAGAGATAATTAAACCTGAAAATAAACACATGGCCTGTTTTGTACATTATGATGATTTGGTTAGTAATCCAGAAAAAGAAATAACCAAAATATATAAATTTTTAAATATACCTGAATTTAAACATGACTTTAAAAACATATCTCAATTAAAGGTAAACAATTTATCTTATGACGATAGTGTATATATTAATAATTTACATACATTAAGAACGGATGGTGTAAGTAAAGAGAATAATCCTTATTACGATTTAATACCAAAAAGATTCATAGATAAATATAAACATATAACATTCAAGGATATATAATGAAAATATTAATATTTGGATTACCAGGATCTGGCAAAACTACCTTTGCTAAAAAATTAATAGAAGGCAAAAAAATACCACACTTTAATGCTGATGAAATACGAAAGTTGTTTGAAGATTGGGATTTTACAGAAGCAGGTAGAAATAGACAAGCAAATAGAATGATGACTATGTGTGATCTTGCGGTTAATCACGTGATTGTAGACTTTGTATGTCCATTTGAGTCTTATAGATCATTTTACGATATTACCGTTTTTATGGACACAATAAATAAAGGTAGATTTGAAGATACGAATAAAGTATTTCAAAAACCTAAAAAAGTGACTTATACTATAACAGACTTTAACTATGATAATGTTATAAAGGAAATACATGATAGATTATAAAAAACCAACAGCACAAATGTTAGGTAGATGGCAACCTTTTCATAAAGGCCATTTTGAATTATTTAAAAAGATATTAGAAAGAACAGGTCAAGTTTGTATAATGGTAAGAGATCAAGAAACAACTGAATCTAATCCTTTTAACTTTGAAGAAATAAAACAAAGAATTGAAGAAGTATTAAAAGACTATGAAGATAAATTCGAAGTTATAAAAGTTCCTAATATTACTAATATATGTTATGGTCGTGGTGTAGGTTATAAAATAGAAGAAATTGAATTACCAAAAGAAATACAAGAAATATCGGCCACTAAAATTAGACAAGGTATGAAAAATGAAATTTAATTTTGTATTTTTAGGACAATCAGTATTGAGATATGAAACTCCTTTAGATATATTTTATGCTATTAATTCAATTTACGAACAAAGATTTAACGAACTTTATCCTGCTAATAAACAATTAGTAGGTAAAATTAAAAATGAACATTCTTTATTCTATAATGGAGAAGATGAATCTAAAATGAAAAGACATGATTATTTGCCTCTTAATGTTAAACAATGGTTCATGGAAATGTTTAATCATTATTTAGAATTTAATAGTATAAAAGAATATAAAACACATTTAAATTCAATTTGGGTTAATGAAATGAAAGCACACGAATATAATCCTGTACATGTACATCAAGGTAATCTGTTTACAGGCCTTTCTTCAGTTATGATTTTAAAACTGCCTAACACGTATGGTGTTGAGTATTCAGCAGAACAAGCTCCGCAAAATGGTAAATTACAAATATTAGGAGCAAGTAATGGTCAATTCGCTAAAATAGATTATCAACCACCAATGTTAATTAGAGATTTTTATATATTTCCATATGACATGCGCCATTGCGTTTATCCATTCAATGGAACAAATGATACGAGAAGAACACTTGCCGCAAATTGTGATGTGTTATATAATTCAATACAAAATCTAGGAGCTCAATAATATGATAATAACAGAACCAAAATGGAAATCTTATATAGTAGAAACAATAACACCAGTTTTTACATCACACCAATGTCAATTAGTTATTAATGCTGGCCGTGCTGAACCTGCACAAGCAGCTGAAGTGGGTGCTGGTAACGGTGGTACAGGTAAGGGTATAATAGATACTAAAACTAGAACTTCACATATTAGTTGGATTCCATTTAGTAAGATGCCTGAAATGTATAAAACGATAGAACAGTTAATGTTAAAAACAAATGCAAATCATTTTGGTTTTGAAAACATGCAGTTAACAGAACCAGCACAATATACAGAATATCCTGAAGGTGGTTTCTATGATTGGCATACAGATAATAATGTTACAATGGCACATGAACCTCCTGTAAGAAAAATATCAATGACATTATTATTATCACCTGAAAGCGAATTTGAAGGTGGCGGTTTAGAACTAATGGATGAAAATAAAGTTGTGAGACCTAAACAAGGACAAGCAATCTTTTTTGCTTCTTTTATTAGACATAGAGTAGTACCAATAAAAAGAGGTGTTAGAAAATCACTTGTTATGTGGTTTGGTGGAACACCATTTAGATAATATGATGGTAGAATATTTTTTTCCAACACCAATTTATATCTTTGATGTACCAAACGCAACTCAATTAAATGCGTCTTTAGAAAAGAACATTATAGAATGGTCTCAAAAAGATAAAGGCGTTCAAAAAACAAATGCTAACGGTTGGCATAGTACAATCGATATGGCAACAAAATCTGAATATCAACCATTGGTTAATCTATTATATGAAGCTCAAAGAGAAATATTTAAAAAAGAAAATTTAGATGGTGAACCAGTATTAGGTAATATGTGGGCAAACATTAATCCAAAAGGTGGTTCAAATGCTCCTCATACTCATCCTAACTGTTTATTTTCTGGTGTATATTATGTTAAAACGCCTGAAAACTGTGGATTATTACAATTTGAAGATCCAAGACCGGGAACAAATTTATATAGACCGGTCAAGAAAAAAGAAATACAAGATGAAAAACAATATTGGAGAGAAATATTTTATAAACCAGTTGCAGGAAGATTGATTATGTTTCCGGCATGGTTATTACATAAAGTTTTTCCAAATGAATCAAATGATATTAGAATATCTGTATCATGGAACTTTTTACAAGATAAATTACACAATATTATAAAACCTTAGGAGAATTATGAGTTTCGAACAAAACAAATATCAAGTAATTAAATCAGCAATACCATACGAATTAGCTAATTTTGTTTTTAACTACTTTATGTTAAAAAGAGATGCTGTTAACTATATGTATAGTAATAATTTTATAGCTGAAAATATTTTATTTGGTACTTGGAAAGATAAACAAGTTCCAAATGTATATTCTCACTATGCTGACTTTGTTATGGAAACTTTACTGATGAAAGTAATGCCTATAATGAAAGAACAAACAGGTCTTAATTTAATACCAACGTATTCATATGCTCGTATTTACGAAAAAGGTTCTATACTTAAAAGACATAAAGATCGACCATCTTGTGAAATATCTACAACATTAAATCTTGGTGGAGAAAATTGGCCAATCTATATTGATCCAACAGGTTCTAATAATGTAATAGATGAATATAAGAATATACATAAACCAAATGCACCTGCTGGAATAAAAGTTGATTTAGAACCAGGTGATATGTTAGTATATTCTGGTTGTGATTTAGAACATTGGAGAGATGAGTTTCAAGGTAATATATGTGCTCAAGTATTTCTTCATTATAACCATGTAGATGGACAGTTTGGTCAAAAAAATATTTATGATGGTAGACCATTTTTAGGATTGCCACCGTTTACAAAAGAAAAATAACATATAAAAGAATATATTATGGAACTGAATACTTATTTTATCGAAGGTGGAGTTGGAAAGTGTGTTGCGTTTACGGCACTGATACCTAAACTTGCAAAGAAAAACGGACAAAAAATACAAATACACACTCCATATAAAGATTGTTTTGTTTTTAATCCTGATATTTCTGCTGGATTCGATCAAACTGTACCGTCAAATCATCCTCAAATTTTAAAATCCGATAACATTTATTATTGTGAACCTTATAAATCAAATTTTATTTTTGGTAAAGAACATCTAATTCAATCGTATTGTAAATTGTTTGGTGTTGAATATGATGAAACTGTTGTACCTAAATTATATACTTCAAGTTATAGAGAACGTGCAAACAATTGGTTAAGAAAAAATAAAATTGGTAAGTATATGATGATTCAATTTTCAGGTGGCCAACCACCAATTGGTTGGAATCCAGCTAATCCTTATCAAAGTTTTAATCCTGGTAGAAACTACCCACCATATCTTGCTTCACAAGTTATTAACAAAATTAAAGAAAAATATCCTCATTTAACTATTATTGATTGTACATTAACAAATGAACCATCTTTTAAAAACACAATTAAATGTGATGAACAATATTTCATTATACACGAACTATTAAAAGAAGCTGAAGGATTTATTGGTATAGATAGTTGTTTAAATCACTTTTCAGCATCAGCAGAAGTATCAGGTGTTGTTGTATGGGGTAGCACAAGGTGGACACAATTTGGATATACTCATAATACAAATTTACATTACTTTATGGAACCTAATCAATGGGACGAGAGTAAGTATGTAAGTGCTGACCCACGAAATGTAATGGTGGATCCGAATATAGTTTTTAATGAATATGTTAAAGTAAGAGATATTAAAAATCTTAGAGTTTCTTGTTTGTTTAGATAAAATAGTTATAAAACATTAACATTCAGTAACTATAAGTTTATATAAATATAGTAAAACTAACCAATTAAACTATGGCTATAAATTTTCCTTCAAATCCAGCAACAAATTCAACCTATTCATTAGGTGGTAAAACTTGGAAATTTAATGGTGATGCTTGGGATTTAGTACCTCTTACAGCTGGTTATACAGGTTCACAAGGTTATACTGGTTCTGTTGGTTACACAGGATCAATTGGTTATACAGGTTCACAAGGTTATACTGGTTCTGTTGGTTACACAGGATCAATTGGTTATACAGGTTCAATAGGTTATACTGGATCGGCCTCTACAGTTATAGGTTATACAGGATCACAAGGCAACATTGGTTATACAGGTTCATCATCTGGTGGATTTTCTGGTGCTACTGAAAACGCAATAAGTGCTTCTGCATTAACATTAACAAGTGCATCTACTCAATATCAAAAAGTTCAAATAAGTTCTTTAGCAAATAGTTCTGTAACACTTCCTAATGCTACAAC
>Ga0181356_1001264_pt1 | contig 11019 bp, 10 predicted proteins | sample Fa13VDMM110SN_FD_130104 | JGI IMG/M metagenome (GOLD analysis project Ga0181356, IMG submission 130104) | Freshwater viral communities from Lake Michigan, USA - Fa13.VD.MM110.S.N | ecosystem: Environmental > Aquatic > Freshwater > Lake | place: USA: Michigan | collected 2013-09-24 | reverse complement strand
TTTACTATCTAATAAACCTAAACTAGGAACTTTACCTATTTTTTTAAAATCTGTTTCTAAACGATTAACAGATGATTTTATCCATCCATTTTTTAAACCAATATTTGCAATCTCATCATACATTTTTTTATTAGAAGTTTGAGTTACTAAATCAGTAACAGTTTGAAATATAGAAGATGTTAAATTTTTTTCTTCTCCTAATAATTTTCTAAAGAATAAAGGAAGTTCTTGACCTGTCATAATAGATTTATCTGAATTAAATATTTTTTGACTTACATCTTTAATTAATTTTACAGGATCTGTATGTTCTGATTTAAATCTTTGAATAATGTTTTGCATCATAGCATTAGAAAAATTTAAATAAGCTTCTTGTTTTTTCATTTTTGGAAACATATTAAGAGCTTCTTCCTGTAAATCTTTATTTTTTCTAATAATTTTTACACCTGCTTTTGTTGCTATGTCCATAACTTCACGAGATGGATTATATAAAGGATCTGTAATTACAGCATAAGATTTTCTTAAATAACTTTTTATGTTTTTAGCAAAATCTTTTTTTAAATCTCCTTTTGGTAAAGAGTTTAAAAACTCTGATTTAATATTATCAAATTGTTTTTTTAATCCTTCAGCAGAAGCTCTTAACTCTATTGGTAATTTATCTACTTTAATTTGATTTGTAATATATTGTTCTAATAAATCTAAATAATTATTTTGTGTCATAGGAGAACTTGTAGTTTTATTATATAGATTTGTTTGTGCTTTTGCTAAATCATAAGTTCTTTTTTCTAGATCTTCTAAGTATTTTGCAACAATTCTATTCTCTGATTTTATTTTTAATAATGCTGCTTCTTCTGCATTATAAATAACATCTGGTGTTCTGTATTCTTTTCTAAAATAAGAAACAAAGTTATCTATTTTTTTTAATCTTGCTTTTAATGGATTAGCATCTGTGGCAGAAAATAATCTCCATTCTTCAAATGGAGGTAATTTTCCTTGATACTTAAGTTTACCTTTTGTTGCTGCATATACAGCAGCACTTGTTACAAGACCAGTTCCTAAACCAATGTCAAGGGATGGATCAATTTTCTCTGCACTCAATCCAGCAATTGCACCTACTCCTCCTGCAATAGCTATTCCTTTTTTAGTTTCTGTAGAAACACCTCGAACTAATGGAGATACTAATTTATTGACTGTGTATACAGAACCATTTCTAATTGCTTTAGCTAAAATAGGTTGTATTCCCGGATCTATTTTTGTTATTACTTTTGATAAAGGATTGAATACAGCTTTATTTGCTGCACGAGCTCCAAAATTAAATGCTGTGCCTGTTGCTTTTAAACCATATTTAATCCCAATTGGAGCAGCTCTTCCAACAACACCAAATGCAAGTCCTAATTTGGCCCCTTCAATTCCAAATCTTATTTTATTATTTAATCTAGCAACCGCTAAATCTCTTCCTTTTAAACCTTCTTCTCCTTCAAACTTAACATCATTAATAGTGTCTCCTTTATTACCTACAATAAATTCTGCAACTCCAAAAGATCCAGCGTGAAAACCTACACTTATACTTGCTTTGGTTCCATACCTTGCAGTTTTATTTCCAATTTTACTTGCTTTAGCTCTTAAGGCAGCTCTAATAGGTTTAGTAACTTTATTTATTATTCCAAAAGGAAGTCCATATTCAACAAGAGTTTTAGTTGCTTGTTCATAAAAAGTATCCGGATCATCGTATTTAAGATCATCATATAATTTATCTAATTTAGAAGTGAGATCGGTATCAAAACCAAGATCAAGAGGAATTGTTATTAATTGACCAAAACTATAACCAACTTCTAATAATCCATTTAGTGCTTGTTCTGTGAGTTCATTACTTCCACTTTTAATTATATTTTTACCAGTAGTAGTATCTATATATTTTGTATCACTTACTTTAATAATATTTGGATTTTTTTCTTTTTCTTTTTCTGCAAGTTGTTTAGATGATTCAAGATTAGTTTCTTTTAAAAGAAAATTAAAAAGTGAAGAGGTAGGCCCAGCAATAACATTGGCATCACCTCCAAGTATATCTTTTTTAAATTGTAATTCTTTTTTTCTTTTTTCAATTGTTTCTTCATCTGGTTTTTCGGGATTTAAAAAATTTTTTAATCCTTTAGTAAGATCACTTACAGTAAGTTTTTCTTTTACTGTTTCGTTTACGTAAGGATATATTTCTTCTTGATCTTGAATTTGTTGATTAAAGATATCATCCGGTGAAATAATTCGTTCTTCATCATTCATTTTAAACCTGTGGTAAAACTAGCTCAACTCCATATTTGTTATTAAAATCTAATACATCTTTTTGCGTTGCAATGTTTGCAAAATCTAAATAAGCTTGTGTGCTTTTAGATATTAATAAAACAATATCATCATTTATTTCTTTAGGTAATCTTTCTCTTAATTCTTGATAACTTAAAGGTTTTACTGTTTCTTCTTGCATTGTCACTTCTTGATCACCTGGTTCTTCAACAACTTCTTCTTCCATTGCATCAACCATTCCACCTTCTTTGTATTCTGGAGTAGCGGTAATTCCTACATCTTTTTTAGCCATGGTTTTTGCTTTTTGTATAACTTGATTCCAAGGGAATTTAGGATTATCTTGTTTTAAATTTGTTTCTGATTCTACTTCTAAAATAATTCCATTCCAAAATTGTCCTGCTCTTCCGCTTTTCATAAATGATTCAACAACTGGATCACTCTTTGGACTAATAATTTCTATTGATGATTCTAAATAACCTTTTCTTCTTAATAATTTAGTTCTTTCAGCAGCATCTGTTGTCTTAGCTAATTGATCTTCAATTTCACCTAATTCTGTTAAAGAAGTTTGTAACTGTTTTAATTTACTGTCTAAAGCAAAAGTTTGTCCTTGCTTAACAGTTTTTGCTTTAATAATAGCTTGTGTAATATCAGAAGCTTCTGATGAAGCTAATGCATCTCTTCTATCCATACTTGTAGCTAAATCAGTTCCTAATTTTGAAAGAGGTTTAGCAGCGGTTGTAAATAATCCTTTTAAACCAGGGCCTTCTCCTGGTGCTCCAGCAATTTCTGCTCCTGCAGAAGCAATTCTTAAATAATCACTCATTGATAAACCTGGTGCTGGTCTTAAAGATTCTCTTACTTCTCTTTGAGTTCGTAAGTATTCATCGACTTCTTCTTTAGTTACAGAATATCTACCTGCTTCGTCAACCGATCCGCGTTTCGGTTTTACAAATCCTGATGTTATCCCCGTTCCGCGGCTCTCGACGCTTCCACCTCTAAACATAGGTCTTCTTAAAACTCTACTCATTATGAAAAGAATCCTCCTGCTTTCATGGCTCCTGCTAATCCTATTCCTCCAATACCAAGTCCTAATAATTGTTGTGTTGTGCTAGGAGGTGGTGTTGATTGAACTTGAGTTGCTGCAGGGAATCCTCCGATGACAGAAGCAAGTTGTGGTCCAACTAATCCTAATCTAGTGTAATCTGCAAATGCACCTTCTCTTGCCGCTTCTTGCTGCGCGGATAATCCTGCTTGTGTTAATTGTCTTTGTTGACCACCTAATTGAGTTTGATATGCTCCTAAACCTTGAGCTAATCCTAATTGTTTATTAGCTTGATCTTGAGATTGTTGAAATCCTTGTTGTAATAATTGAGATTCTAATAATGCTCTTTGTAAATCTGCGTTAGATTGATATTCACCCATTAATGCAGCTTCTCTACCACCACCAAAAGCTCCTGCCTGAGTAGCTCTATCTCTTAAAGATCCAAGACCCTTTTGTTGTTCTCTTTGCATTGCTGCAAGAGATGTATCAATAACTTCTCTTTGATAAGGAGACATGTATTGTTGATACGCTTGTGGTCCTAATAAATTACCAAGTCCTGATGCAGCTGTTGCTGCTTGTTGTTCTAATGCAGATTGTCCAGCAATAAATTGTGGACCTGTATAAGTAGAAGTAGGTATTGCTTTACCTAATAAACGTAAACCTTCTTCCGTTATACCTAAACCTGCAGTACTAACAAAAGGTTCTCTATATTGACGTGTTATGGTTTCTGACATTATGCCATTGCCTCAAGATTATCCATTATCTTATATAAAGCTGCCGCGCCTGCTCTATTACTTTTTTCTCCTGTAATTTTTTTACCAAGATTATCTACAGCTTCGGTAGTAAGAACAAATTCACCTTTGGATAATCTTGCCGGAACATCATCTGCTTTTGGTTTAGATCCAACTTTAATAATTCCACCATCTCTATAATCAAGTTCTGCTGGCATTCCACCTCTTTGTAATCCTAATAAACCACCTCCAGCTTTCTTTTCTCTTTTTTCTTTTAATGTATCTCTTATTGCTTTACTAGCTCCTGGATAATCTTTTGCTTTACCTTTATAAAAAATTCCTTCTGGAATCATGGGAATTACTTTACCACCTTCTTCCAATCCCATTTTAGAACTATTTAAATAATCTTTAACTGCTTGTCTTGCTTGTTGTGGTGTCATTCCCATTTCTAAAAATTCTTCGTATAGTTGTTCAAATAATTTATCATTACCTGAGTGACTTACTTGCATAACTTTACCGCCTTCTTCAAATCTTTTAGCACCAGACATATAATCTTTGTAAGCTAAATCAGAAGCAGTATCATAATCGTATCCAAGAGATTCATAATACTCTACTAATTTTACATAAAGATCTGGACTTGCTGTTTGTGTATTTTCTTTTTCATTAGGTTGCATTGCAACAGTTTCAAGATCAGCAATACCTCCTCTAGCAAACCCTGGAATAATTCTTTGTGGTTGAGCAATAGCTCCACCTAAAGGACTACCTGTTGCCATTTCAAATCCTTTAGTTGCATAATCTGTCATAGTTCCTATATCTTTTATAGAAGGTTTTTCATCTTTTCTTAAAGCTTCATTTTCAATTTGTAATCTTTTTACTTCAGCTGCAAGAGCTTGTACTTCACTTGTACCTCCCATTTGAAAACCTATTCTTCCACCATCTGCTTTATATTGTTTACGAATTTCATCTTGTCTTTTTTGATCTTTAATAAATTCTTCTATAATTTTTGAAAGAGGATCTTGAGGAAGTTCTATTGGTTTAGGTTTTTCTACTTCACCACCTTTTTTATATAAACTTACAATACCACCTCTTGCATATCCATATTTATCTAAAATAGAATTAATATAATCATCTTGATAAACTCTGTATGATGCACCTTGATCATCTTTATCTTCTATTCCCGCATAAATATCATAGATAGCTTTTCTTGTTCCAGCTTTATCTGTAATACCTTTAGACGCCATTTGTTGTTTATATTTTTCTAATTCTTCTTTTTGTATCTCTCTTTGTTTTATTGAATAATCTGTAAATGCTGGAGAAGCAATAGCTCTAGCTGTTTGAGTAAGAGTACTTGGATTAACAAGAGTATCTAAAAATTTAGATTCAGCCGCAGCTGTTGCTGCTTGACCTATTTGTTGAGTTAAAGGAATTGCATTTCCACCACCAGTTACAGACATACTTGCTTTTAAAGCTTCTGTTGTTTGAGGATTTAAAGCATTACCCAATGAACCTAAACCTTGTTGAAGTACATCGGGTGCAACTGCAAAAGCTGCTGTTCTAGCAATGTCTCCAAACTTTGCTTTATCATCAGTTAGTCCTTTGGTAATTCCTGCAATTATAGCTTTTTGTGCTAGTGCATTTGTAATTCCCATGTTAGCAAACATACCCGCAGCACCTTGAAGACCTGGTATAAATAAAGCCGCATAAGGCAATATTGGTTTAATTTCTTTTGGTATAATTTTTGAAATAGTTTTTCTAATTTTACCCATTTAACCAACTCTCCTTTGTAAATCTTGTTTGTTTTCTTATAATTTTATTGTCAATAACTCTTAACCAATTAATTGGTTTGTTGATTCCTAATTTTTCTGTAAAATGTTTTTTGGTCCAACTCATAATTTTATTTAGATTTTTAACACAGATAGTATCCATGTGCCATAATCGATTACCACTGTTCCAATCTTGATCTTTTAAATCTGCTGTTTTCATAAATTCTTTTTCAGCATCTTTGCTTAAAAAAGCCCAGTTAGTAAATCCTATCACAGTGTCTCCATCTTTATGTATTTTGTATTGATTCAATTTAAAGGAAGGCAGAATATGAAAGTATAAAGATTCTTTATCTAAACTATACTTATCGAATTTCTGATATAGAGATATAATTTTATGCATATCTCTAAGCTTTTCCTTATCAAATATGAAATCCATGGCAAGTTGGCTATTCTTGAAACTGAGCCTTAATATAGCAATTTACTAGGTTTTATAACGCTAGTCAATCTAGAATATATTAGTATCGGCACCTAATTTTATATCTTCTACTGTAATTTTAACACTTCTAGACACGTGTTCTGGTTTAGTAGGAGTACTAGGATTTTGTATATCAGCTAACGCTTCTGCATCAGACATATATTCTTGTCCTGTTACTAGGTTCTTTAATGTTACTTCTGTCTTTGGTGTGATAACCGGTACTCGTTGACCGTTGATGATTTCATACCTAAGCGAAGCTTCTTGTTCTATGAACGGCATTTATCTGTCCTCCCTGTTGATTTCTAATATTGAAGCTATGACATGTAATCTGTTTGCATCTGCAGCAGTTACTTTTAAAATTTCACTTTCTTCCATAATTAAAGGTTCTGTTAATAATTGAGTTGATGAATTAGCGGATACAGAAATAAGAGCAAATAAACTAAAAACAGCTGTAGCAGCATTAGTTAATGTTACTGTAATAGTGGTTTGATTTGCAGAATCATTACTTACTAAAATAGATTTTACAATCGATCTTGAGTTTGAAGGAGTTGTGTACAAAGTTGTTATAGAAGCAGTTGTTAAATCTACTTTTGCATTTTTATATATATTTGCCATTTTTTATCCTAATCCAAACCAAGTAAATCTTTCAGAATCTTCTTTTAGTTGTGTTAAATAAGTAGAGTTTAATTGTTCTACAATAGAAACAAGAGCTCTATTAATTTGTCTTTGACCATCTTCTGAATATTCTTCTTTAGGTTCTGGTAATCTTACTACAACTTTTGTCATTATCTTCTTCCGTCTGGTTGTAAATCAACTTGAAAAGTTCCAAATCTCCAAGTCTGACCACTACTTAAATTTTCTATTTTTATATTTGCATATCTTCCTCTAGCTCTAGTATCTATCTTAGTTGTAGATGATGTAATTGTAAAGGGGCTTAATGAGCTTTGAGTTGGTGTTGTAGAAGGATAATCTGATATTGAAATAGTAACTTGTGACTCTCCTGTTAAAGTTTTAAAATCAGGTATAAATCTTCTCATGGATAAAAAATATTCTCCAATACCTTGATCGGTTTGTAAAGGGAAATCAAAAGATTGAACAAAAGAAGTAAGAGTAGTTGTTGTACCATCAGGATTAACTTGATCTGTTCCTATTTCTTGTTCAAACAATACACTTCTACCTAAACCTGATTGACCTATCACAGCTGGAAAACTTCCATTTGCTGAACTGTTGTAAGCAATTGCATAAGGTTTTGGATAAATTAAAGTATCAATCCAAGCAGTTCTAATAAAATTAGTATTTGTTCCTGTGTACCAATTACCGGTAGGTAATCTCTCATTTGTTCTTCCATAATTATAAACAACATAACGATTATTAAAAGTAGATCCTTGAGTTGGATACCACCAAGTTATTTCGGTAAATAAATTATTAATTCCAGCATTAATTTGTTGTCCTTTTGTAGTATCAATATCATCATAAACATAATCTTCAACAGAGCATGGTAAAGTATTAACTGTACCATCAAAAGCAAAGAAACCATTATTAGACATCCAATAAGCAACCCCATCAATCTCAATGGCTGCATTTTGTCCAATCAATCCACAATTCGTACCTACTTGTTCAAAACCAAATGTAAAAGGAGCTCCAACAAATTTCATAGTATACAAAGCATTGTCGGTCCATATTAATATATTTTCTTTTGCAACAATGGCTCCCATAATTTTTGTTCCATCTTGAATTCTTTGTGAACCTGCTGTGTTAGTTGCTAAAATAGTATAAGTATTAATACCTTCTCGATCTGAAAATCTAATAAACATATCATCTTGAGATGTAGGATCTCCAATTGTAATTTCAGTTCCTAAATGAATTAAGTGTCTTGTAGTTGGTGAAATTAAAGTACTTCTACTTGCTGTTGGATTATTAGTAGTTTCAAATCCAGTTGTTGTAGTAGAAGCTCTTGTTGTAAATCTTGCAGCAATTCCCGCATCCCAAGTAAAAGTTTTTCCATTTAAAATAGTTGCAACTAATACTTCACCAAAATTACTTAATGACCACATTCCAGGTTCTAGAATAACACTATTTGCGGCTACAGCTGATCCCCATCCAGAATAAGAAGATGCATTAGTTACTACTGAAGCTGTGTTATGTGCTTGACCATTATTAGTTCCAAAAGTTGCTGTACCTAAAGCACCTCTTGTACATCCTGTTAATGTATTTACTCCTAATCCTGTATAAGTAATTAATTCATTTGCTACTGCAATAGTTCCTGATGTTGGAAACCCAGCGTTTGATGTGATATTAATTGTAGTTCCTACTCCTCCAGTTCCTGCAGTATCTGCAAGTAAAGCTCCATTTAAAGTAGTGGTTAAAGCTCCTGGAACAGTTCCTCCATAAGGACTAACACCAAATCCATATCCATATGTTTGAGCTGCAGGGCCTACTTGTTGATAAGGAGTAACAGAAAGAGATCCTCCAGAAGAAATAGCTCCAATACTAGTAAAGGTAATAGTAAAAGTAGTAGGAGTTGGAACTGTGATAACTTGAAATAATTTATTTTCAAAATCAGCGTTTGTTAATCCTGTACCTCCTGGTAAAGTAACACTTGAAAATAAAACAATATCTCCTGCACTTAAACCATGTGCTCCAGGAGTGGTTGTATTAATTGTAACTGTAGTTGTTCCAACAAAAACAAATGTACAAGCTGCTAAAACTGTTTTTATAGGAGTGATATCAAATAAAGTACCTTCAAAATAAATTAATAAAAATTTATCTGTTCCAATAGCGGTGTATCGATTACCCTCATTGTCTACAAAAGAATGAAGTTTTCTACTAACTCCTACAACTGTATCACTTAATAAAGATTGCCAACCACCAACTTTTTCAGGAAGTCCATATCTAAAACGAACATTGTCAGAGTCAACCCATCTCCCGACAGCGCCCACGCTCGTATCTTGTTTATCTACTCCTGAAGCAAATTTTATTTGTTGTAGAGCCATGTTTAAGCCCTATTGGTTAGTGGATTTTAACTGCCAACCTTTGGTAGCATTTGTATAGAAAAAAGTAACAGATTGATTATTAACGTTCATTGTAAAGTTAGTAGCAGCTCCTTGAATAGGAGAACCATTTCTATTAACAATACAATTGTTTGTTGCAAATCCATTTGTTCCTGTTGCATCCATGATAGTTACTTCATCACCTGCAGCCGGAGTTGCCGGTAATGTAATAGTTACTACGTTAGCTTGTGTATCTACTAAAACAACATCTCCTGAAACAGCTGTATAAGCTACAGAAGTTGAAGCTGTAATATTTACAAATCCTTCTTGTCTAATTGCTAAATGAGTATTAGAACCATCTGAATATAATAAAAGAGTAGATCCTACCGGAACGCGTACTGGTAAAGCTGAAGTTCCAGTTATAACACTTAAAGTAAAATGAGAAGTAGTTCTAACTGTTGCATCTTCTATTATAAAAACTCTAGTTGCTTGACCACCTGTAGTTGAAGCAGGCATAATCAAAGTTTGGTTTCTTGTTAAAGTATCAATTAATTTTAAATATAAATTTTTACCATTTGCAGTTGCTGATCCATCCGCTAAACTTAATGTAACATCTGTAGCTCCACCCATTGCAACAGTATCAAATCCTGAAGAGGCCGCTTGTAATATTTGTAAATTAGTATTTGTAATGGTTCCCCATAACCCAGCTTTTTCACCGGTTGTTACGAGTTCTAATGATAAATCTGATGAGAATGTTGATGCCATATATTAATAAGGGTCTATTGGTGTCCAGACCATGTTTGCTCCTGGTATTATATCATTCCAAGTAATAACTCCAATTCCTGCTCCATTATTACTTAAAGTTACACTACTACCTGTAGGATTTACTACAGCAGCACCATTTATTGTAACATTTCCAGTTGCTAACGTCAATGCGTTTCCGGTAGGATTTGCAGTAGTATCAATAGTAATTACAAAAGTACCTATACCTAAAGTGGTAGGATTTGCAGTAACATCAACATTGGCAGCTCCAATAATACTTAATGTTCCAAATCCAAGAGTAAGTGGATTAGGAGTTAAATTTTCAGCAATTGAATCTGCAATGATTCCAGCAGAGCCAATAGTGATTACTAAAGAATTACCAACAGCTGTAATAGTTACATCTATATCAGGTCCTGATGTAGATATGGGTAAAGCTGCTATTGCATCAAATCCTAAATTCATAATAAATCTTTAAACGGAGGCAGTAGGTATGTGGAGTACTGCCTCCATCTAAAGATTATATCATCCTTTAAACCAAGATGGAAGTCCTAAATGTTTTCTTTTATCAAAGATATTATCTTTTGCACCTTTAGTAGATGCATTATTATAGTGTAAAAACACTTGTCCACAATCTTGACCTTCAAACTTTTCTCGCCAATGTTCTAATAAATTACCTCTATAAACTAACATGTCTCCCGGTTTTAAATCTACTTTAATACCTTTAGTATTATCTGATATATAACCTTTACCTTCCACTACTCCACCTTTCTTGGGATCCTTTTCTATATATATAGGCCACTTGTCTCCGCCTAAGTTAAGAGTAGTAGAAATTTCACATGAGAATCTATCTTTATGGCGATGTAAGACATCTCCATTTTTATAAATTCTAGCATAAGAATATGTTGGAATTAATTTTAATCCTGTTTGTTTTTCCATAATAGGTTGAACAGCTAACAATAAAGTT
>Ga0181356_1001261_pt1 | contig 11031 bp, 10 predicted proteins | sample Fa13VDMM110SN_FD_130104 | JGI IMG/M metagenome (GOLD analysis project Ga0181356, IMG submission 130104) | Freshwater viral communities from Lake Michigan, USA - Fa13.VD.MM110.S.N | ecosystem: Environmental > Aquatic > Freshwater > Lake | place: USA: Michigan | collected 2013-09-24 | reverse complement strand
TTTTTAATATCGTTCCAGATTTAAAATAATAAATACCATTTGAAGCAGGTTCATTATACGATGTTTCCGTAAAAGGCTTTTTCTCTTGAATTTTTTCTACAACAGTATCATTTACTTTTAAAAATGCAAAGGACTTGTTATATAATTTATGTGGATGAAATCCTATATGTGTAACAATACATCCGTCAGAATTTGAATTTCTACAAAAATTTAAAAATTCATTAATATCCCATTTTTGTGTTAAATCACAGTAACTAATAATAATTTCTTCATCATTTGGTATTTGATTGAAAATTTTAGATATTGAAAATACTGGTCCTAGATTATTTTTATTTATTGATAGAATTTTACTTTTTTTTCTTGATAAAATTTGTTTTTCAATTGGATATTTTGACATATCTTCATTTTTGATTAAGAATATAAAATCTTCATCTTTTATTTTATCTGATGGAAACATATCCAAGACATAATCTAAAATTAATTTTCCATTAATATCTATTAATGGTTTGATTGTATATCCATTGGTAGTAAATCTTTCACTGTTTCCTGATAGTGTTATAATAACTTTCATAAAATAAAATATTGTCACTGATAATTCCGTTAAATAAAAATATTTCTTTTAAGGGATAATTTGACATTTCAGGCATCATTAAAATACCTTCATTATATATAGTTTTGCTATTTGGATTTACCATAATTATATTTTTATTTGATATAGTAAATTCATCATTTGTATGATAAAATATATGTAAATGATTGTTTTTTAAATAAAATAAAGCATCATCATTTTTACAATGGATAATAAGTTTATCTTTATTGTCAACTAAAAATTGTTCGTCTATTTTATATTGTGGTAAATCGTGTCCTAGAAATAACCCATCATTTGTTTTCCAGACATCAATTTCAACATTATATTTTTTTATTATTTCATTAATATAAATTGGGTTGTTTTCAATATCTTTATTTTTACCATTTAAATTTCCTCTATGACTTATAAACAACATATATAAGATATATAGGATGAAATTAAAAATTAATTTATATTATTGGAATAATGGTGTTGGTGTGGTAAATGACGATATTTTAATTAAAACTTTATTATCTGATCATGATGTTGTGTCATGTGATATATCTAAAACAAATGAATATAGAAAATCGGATATTGGAATCTATATTCAAAACGTTGATAACAATACATTACAGTATAATAAAAAAAACATATTCATTGCAAATGAAGAATGGATAACTTCATATGAATTAAATTTATTTAACAATTTTGAATGTATAATCACAAAATCTACATATGCAAAAGAATTATTAGATTCATATCATAAAAATGTAATTAATACTGGTTTTTTTAGTTTAGACAGACATTTTTTCCCAAAAAATACGAATGAAATATTACATTTTAAAGGCAAATCCATACAAAAAAATACAGAATTAGTAAATGGATTAAATCACGTAAAAATATTAGATTCAAATACTAACTATTTATCAGATAACGATGTAACATATAATTTAAACAATCATGATATTCATATATGTTGTAGTTTATATGAAGCTTGGGGACATTATTTGTGGGAAGCAATGAGTTGTGGTAAATTAGTCATTTGTAGTGAAATACCTGTATTTAAAGAATATTTAGATCCTAATTTAGTTAAATTCATTTCAATTAAAGAAGTATGTAGTCATAACATTAATTACAAATTTTTAAATACAAATGATTATAAATTTAGAAAAGGTTATATAGTTGATGAAATTAAAGTTAAAGAGTTACTTAGTAACAAAAATGAATTATTAGAATTTCAAAAAAAGAATTGTGATAATATAAGACAACATTTTTTGGATGTGAATAAAACAAATAAAAATAAATTTTTAAATACAATAAAATATATAACTTAATATATGAATAAAAAGATTATATTATTTAGTCATCATAAAGTAGATGAATTAACAATAGATAGATTCAATATTGTTAAAAATTTAAATCCTAGTTGGGATGTAATTCCTATTGGATTTGAAGGATATGAATTGTTGGAAGGTTCTATTATAACAAATAAAGAAAAATATCCATCAAATCAAAGTATAAGATATTTTGCTTATCATCATCATTTGGATTGGTTTGACCCTGATTTATTTTTATATGAAGGATATATTCAAAAACCAGACTATGATGAATATTTTTTATATGAATATGACACGATGTGTAATGTTCCAATTGAAGAATTTTTTAATACCGATGTTGATTTTTTTGGAAATGGTATTTGTAATCCCGCAAGAGAAGATTGGGATTGGGTAAAATTATATAGAAAACACAACCCATATAACATTAAATTTCCGATTTTATATGCTTATGGACAATCTACATGTATATATTTTAAAAATCATATATTAAAACAATGTGTAAATGAAGTTATTACAAATAAACATTTATATGATGGAATGTTATCCGAAGTTAGAGGGGGTACATTAGTAAGTCAATTTACTTCGTTAAAAAAAGGAAGAGAAGATATAAATGATTTTATAAGTTGGACACCTGATGATATTAATATTAATACAAATCAACCACACTTTTACCATCCTGTAAAATAATATGTTATTAAAAAGTCATATTTGTATATTGTTTTTACATTATTCAAATGATAATGTAACAATGCAAAATTATAAATTATTAAAAAAATATAATCCGACAAAAAATATTTATCCAATAGGATTTGAAAATCATAATTTAATTGATGGTTCTCATGTTGTTTCTAGAAAACAATCATATCCTAAAAATGATATATTAAATGAAACTTGTAAAAGAGAATACTGGAGTGAAGCAGATTTATTAATCTATGATTTTTATTTAAATTATCCGAATTTACCAACTTATTTAGTGATAGAATGGGATACTTACTGTAATTGTTCATTGGAAAGTTTTTATAATAATGCATTAACAATGTCCAATTTTAGTCACATAATATACCCAAAAGAAACATTGAATAATTGGTATTGGTATACACAATTGTCAGATTCTCAAAAATTAATACCTAATATAGGTGGAATGACACCAACTTCTGGTATACTTTTTACTAGATCTGTGTTATCATCAATGGTTACTTTAATAATCAACAATCCAAGACAATATGATAATATGTTTTCAGAATTAAGATTGGGAACACTGTTACAACAATCTGGGTATACATTAAATAAACCATTTTTAAATTCCGAATCTTATATTAATTGGAATATTGATTCCATCACATTTGATCCATCAAAACCCGGATATTACCATCCAATCAAAACTATAGTCTAAAATAATAGATATTAACTGTTGTTTTCTTATATTTATAGTTATGTCAAATACTATAAATGAAAATGATTTGGGAGATAGAATGTACACAGGACAATCCTTTGTACAAGGTGGATTAGGCGGTGCTTCTAGTTTGGGTACTTATAGTTCACCTGATGTATCCCAAAATCTTGGTTCATTCAAATATGCGCCGACTATAGCTGGTTCTGCAAGTGATATTAGTACACCACCACCTGAAGATTATGATAATAAATCAACATATGATCCAGGTCAATATCAAAAAGACATTCAAGATATCAAATACAAGGTAACACCAGATGAAGTTTTAGCTGGTTTACAATATGAATTGAAGAAAATGGTGTTTAAAAGAAAGGACTTGGCTAAAGAATTGGTGGTAAGAAATCTTAAAGAAGATAACAAATACTACAGTAAATTGCATATGTTAAATATAGATGATGATGACAAGTTACCCGCAAAACCATCATTTATGAGTCCCGAATCAAAATCACAACCATATAATTTAAAAGCTACACCACAACAAGAAGTTGTAGATTATCGCACACCACAAGAAAAGGAAATTGGTAAAATCATTAGAGAAATGGCACAAAAGAAATATGAAAAACGATTCCCAAAAGCCTAAAAAAGAACCAAATGATCCATTAATCGGTGATCCCAGAATGAAGGGTAGAAGATGGATGATTGACCCATATTGGGATGACGGTAAAACTTTCAAAAAAATTGATAAAATGAAAAAACTTAACGAATTTGATAAATGGACAGATACTGACCACAATGATTGGGATGTATCATATAAAGAATTTTATGAGCATTTAACCGAGGGTGTCGATTCACTTATTGGTGGCGTAGGTGATGTCACTGCTCCTAGTAATGTAAACACCAAAGAATTGTCAATTGGTGTTCAAGTTGAAATGGAACATACCAACGACGACAAAATTGCAACTGAAATTGCAATGGATCATTTAACAGAAGATCCTGAATATTATTCAAAATTGGTTGCTGCTGGTCTAGCTAACGAATTTAAATCATCAACAAATTCTGGAATAGGCGATCCAAACCAAAGTTTAAATGACAAAGCAAGAATTGGAAACAATAGTGTTTCAAGCAATAACATGGGCGGAAATATAGGACGTACACCAAATGGACAAGTAGATGGTAGAAGAAGTTTACCAATAGTTGATAAAACTATTGAAATTGATATTGAAGAACCTACTTTAAACGAAGCAAAGAAAAAGAAAAAGAAAAAAGGTGCAAAACCTACTAATCCAGCATTATGGTCTTCTTGTAAATCATGGGCAAGAAGAACATTTGATGTATATCCCAGTGCTTATGCTAATGCTGCTGCAGCAAAACGATATAAATCTAAAGGTGGAGGATGGAGATAATTTTATGAGTGACTATACTACATACACTAATTACGCAAAAAAAGCAATTGATGAATTGCAACAATTAGCCAATTTCAAGAAATCTTTAAAAGGTAAGAAATTAGCCGATAAAATTCGTGAAGCTGGATTGAAACTAATTACCAAAAGCGGTGTTGATTCTATATTACACGGATTGGGTGAAAGTAATGGTTTCCAGAATCTTACCCCCGCACAAAAACAAATTGCTGAAAAATTAGTATCATTAAAAGATACTGCGTTAACCCACAAATCATCTAGTATTCAAGGTGTAATTAGTGAACAACCAACATACAAACGACGGATGGATGGGAAATCAACTGGTATTGGTAATCCATATCATCCAATAAATGCAGGTATTCGTGGTAATGTAGGTAAACTCACCGCAGAAAATGCTGAAATGGCACAAAGTGATATTACAAAAATCATAGATTATAGTGAAAAACTACAATCAATGTTTACGGTAAATGATAACTTGGAAGATTGGGTTAAGGCTAAGTTGAATCACGCTTGTGATTATGTAGCTACTGTAAGAGATTATCTTAAGTTTTATAATGAAGAAAAACAAAAGGGTACACAAAATATTGAAGAGAAGTGGACAAATACATATAAAAAATCAATAGATTGTAGTAACGCAAAAGGATTTAGTCAAAAAGCACATTGTGCTGCTCGTAGAAAAAGACAAGCTGGTGGAAAAACACAAAGTAAATCTGTCAAGGAATCTTATAAAGAAGCAGTTCAAGAACTATTAAAAGAACAAAATAGTAGTATGGCAATGGGTGCGTTAAAACAACTTAATAGTGACGCAAAAGAATTACAAACAATGTTGCAACCAACTACTCAATTAGAAGATTGGGTAAAGTCTAAATTGAATCTTGCAGGTGAATATCTTGATGATGTTTATCATCATTTGGATCATTTTGGAGCAGAAGGTAGACAATTTGATGAAAATTACTATACAGATAAAGACACAGAGAGACAAAAAAGGATGTTAAGATTTAGTTCTACAACACCCCCGGAAAAGAAACATTGGTTTACACCAAGTGGTACAGTAGCTGAAGCAGGTTTGAGTCATGAAGGATGGATTAAAAACAATGATCCATCTTTGGTAGGTGCAACTTTAGTTGATACATATGATAATGCAATAAGAAAAGGTTATATTAGAGCAGTTGTTATGTATGATGTCTTGTTTTTATCCAATATGTTAAACCATGACTTTTCTATGAATGGCAATTCAAACGATAATATTCCTGTGGTAAAATCAATAGTATTAGATGCAATTAAAAATTTTGTAAAAGAAAAGAATATTAAATCAGTTGCAACTGGTAAGGCTAAACCTATTAAAGATTTAAGTCCAGATGAAGAAGATCAAATTACAGAAGATTGGAAGAAGAAATTAGCAACAGCTGCATTAGCCGCATCTACAATGTTTGGTACACCAGATGTTCAATCTGCTCCTGCATTAACTAGACCAGAAACAACTGCTGTTTCGCAAGTAAGACAACCATATACAATTGAAGAAATTGTTGCTGCTACAATAGTAGACGAAGCTGGTGGAGAAAAGAATGCTTACGAAGGTATGCAAGCTGTTTTAAATGTAATTATGAATCGTGTTAATGGAGATGTTCGAAAAGCAGCGATGCAATGTTTAAAACCATATCAATTTAGTGGATGGAATAAAGTCAATAAAAAAGATTCAGATTCAATCAAGAAATATATTGATTCAAAAAAGAGTCATGCAAGATTTAAAATTGCACTTGATTTAGTTAATCAAGCAAAAAGTGGTTCTTTAAAAGATATTACAAGTGGTGCAAATCATTTTTTAAATGTACAGTTAACTAAACAACAACGATCTGGCGGTAAATTACCATCTTGGTATAATAAAGATAAAGTTGTTGCTGATATAGGTAGACACCAGTTTCTTAAATTACAAGAAATGCATGAACTTTCCTGAAATTCCAACTTCATTAAACGATCCAATTTTTCAAAGTTTGGTTCGTAGAAAACAACAAGGTGAAGATACAAATCTACCACCTATACAAGAATTTCCACAACAAGACATTAATGAATTGGAATCATTTTGTCGTAAGTATGGTATTATAGGGTTTAATTGTGGACGAATGCACCCTAGAGCTGCATTAAGAATGCTTAAAATGAAAATGGGTGTTCCAAATGAAGAAAAACCCATTGTTGAAAACAGGTCGTTATTAAAAGGTTAAGTTATCCATCTAACAATAGGTGTTCTAACCCATACATCGTTAGTGTATATATAAATAAAGTTATTATCAAATCTTACTTCACCAGGCATTCCTGATGATGTATAATTTGTAGGTGCAGATCCTGTATTATTCAAATTTAAATATACAAAAGAACCTGTGTCTGCGGTTATAGTATTTTCTACATATACATTAGATGCAGTAATATATCCACTTGCACTTATATTGCTTGCAGTAATACTTAATGTTATAATATCATTTGGATCTGATAACATTCTACCAACATACTGATATACTGTAGCATATATTCTATTAGATGGTACAGTAGTAGTTGTAAATTGTAATATACCACTTTTATAATCAAATTGATATGACGCACTTGGACTTAATGGAGTGAATGTTATACCATTAGCAGAGGTAAACAATGCAATATTATAACCTGGTGGATTACCGTTGTTATCTGCATCTGCACTTTGATTGACGATGTTTGAATCGCTTATATACTTTGGACTTATGAAATTGGTTTGTTGTCCAACATCAATTAATTGACTTCCGATACCAGCAACACTGCCTGTTGGAGAAGTAAAGTACCAAACGGAACTACCAGTAACAGTATTATTTGCGACTGTAAGAGGCCATTTATACCAATATTTTATTACACCAGATGTAACTGTAGTACCAGCAGTTGCACTTGATGAATAAGGAAGACTTGCACTAGGTATTAGATTGGTTTGAGACCAAATTTCAGAAGAACCTATTTGGATTGTAGATGCAAATGCTTCTTGAGAATCGGTAAGATCGGTACTGGTGTATCGTCTTCCAACTAAAAGTCTTATTGCTTTTGTAAGAGTATCAAATGCCATATAGTATAATTATGCGAATTTTTCTATTTTCAAACTTGTTAATGGAGTTGGACTTCCATTATATCTTACTATAACATATAATTCATCTTTACTTGCGACTGTACTATCCAATGTCATACCGTCAACATTTCTTAATGGTATATTAATTACACCACCACTGTTACTTGCACCACTACCATTATTACCATATAAGTCTATATTTGTACTAAATGGATTTTTACCGTCTGTAGACAAATTGGAAGTGGATATGCTTGAAGAAACAATGTTACTAGCTAAATTGGCAATATCATATATTCTGCATCTAGCATAAGTATTTGAATTACCGCTTTCAAATATCAATCCAATTGCGATACTATTTGCAGTAGTTTCATCCCATTTAACTAATGTAGTATTACCAGTAAGTGTGATTCTTAATGTATTTACAACAGCGGTTGTTTTAAAATATCTTGCATAATATTTGTAAGTTGTACCATATGCAGATGGATACCAATATCCATTTGCGCCACCTTGATTCACTAAGAATCCCGGCTTAACTTGAAGACTGGATGTTGGTAGATATGATGCACTATTGAAATAACTTCCACTTGAATTTAATAAATTGTCATTTAATACCATTCTGTATGATTCATCCAAGAATTGTTCTGTATTTGGAGTCGTACTGAATGTTAAAGAACCTGTTGTATATCCTTCAGGTCTTCCGTAGTATAATAAACTACCACTTGCGCTAGGAATTCCAAATGAACCAGCAGTATGAATAGTTGCTGTTTGACTTCCAAGTGTTGTTCCTGAACCAGCTCTATTGTATGTGGTATTATTAACAATAAATGTTGTTATTGTTGCTCCTGATGAAGCAGCAGTGGTTCCAGTACCAACTGCACTCATTGTTACACCGAATACAATTATATCTGATTCAAATGGATATGAACCAACAGTTCTTGTTGTTGTATAATCTGAAGACTTTACAACATTTGCGGTTTGTATTGTTGGATTTGTAGTTAAAGTTGTTGTATTTGCAGTAGTTAAACCTAATGCGTTACTTGGAATTGTTGTTGTTGAAACTGTTCCATTATAATATAAAGGATTGAATGCATTACTTGCGGTAACAGTGTATGTATAAGACGATCCACTTGTAATGTATGGTGCGCCGCTTAAACTTCTAGTTACAATGGATGATGCGGTGATTGTACTTCCTGGAGAACTGATTGTTTGAGTAAAATTACCGTCAACTAATGGAGTATAATATTGCGTTAAATTGCTGCCTGTAAAATAAGAATATGTTGAACTACCAGAATTTATTCCTACAAATCCAGATATAATATAAATACCAGAACTACTTACTGAAGACAAACTGATACTGTTTGTTAAATTTGATCCTGTAAAATTATTAAAATGTCCATCTTGATATATTGGTGGTATTACCGCCATATTTGCGGATGGAATTATTCTTAATGCGATTGGAGTTGCAATACTTAAAGTACCATTATCACTAGATTGACTTACTACAACATTGGTATTATTGGTATAGTTTACTGTTCCAACACTACTTGATGCAAATGTAAGTGTGAATGATCCACTTAATCTTACAGTATTTAATACACCATTATTTAATAATCCCAATCCAAATGCATTTGTTCCCAAACTGGAACTTACTGTGGTAGATCCACCTACTGTACTTCCATACAATGCGTAATTTGCAGCATTTCTAAATGTATATCCACTAAAAATTGTTTGTCCGATTGTTGCCCATCCAAGAGGTTGCAGATAGTTTACATATTGATTAGTTGAACCACTTGGTACTCGTCCATTAATTGTAATCGTCGATCCTACATTAGTATTTGTTGTTGAAACACTACTTAAAATTTTTGTATTTGGAGCAGGAATAGGGAAACTTGCACTAAATGCTCCGGCTAAAAATCTTAGAGCATCTGATACATTGGTGTCAGATGTCCAAGTTGAAAAATAAGAACCTGTCATAGAATTACCCCACGGATATGATGTACTTGGTATTCCAACATTTATATTTGATGCTGATATTCTGCCAGATACGGAAATTGCACCATCATATATTAGTGTATTTCCTGTTTCGGATAAATTTGAAGCGGTTAAATTGCCAATTGTAGTTTCAACTTTTAAAAATGTATTTACTGGAAGTTGTTTTTCATTTCCAAAATCACTTACCGGACCTTGTAATATTAGTGCGCTGCTAGTTACGACAGGACTAGAACCAGTTTGATTGTTAGTCAATAACCAGTAATTGTTTGCACTATCCCATAACAATGAACTGGTAACAGAAGTGTTACTACCACTGTCAGTTAAATCTAATCCAGCATATCTTTGACTAAAAGAACCTGTACTCCAAGCATTTAATTGTATTCTATTATCACCAATTATTACTGTGCTTGAACTAATATTCACTACAGAACTGGTACCAAATACAGTTAAGTCTCCATATAACACTGTGCTACCTTTTACAGACAATGTACCTAACTCTGTATTGCCACTTGCGCTTATATTGCTTGATGTAACATTGGTTAAATTAGAATTTAATGCGGTTAAATTATTAGTAATTATAGAACTACCTGATAAACTACCACTTAAACTTCCAATAAATACAGAAGAGCTTATTACTGATGCGGTAACATTAGTAAAATTTGCTTTGCTTGATGTAAGTGTCCCAATAGCAACACCTTCTAATGTAGATGTACCAATAACAGATCCTGTTGAATCTGTTCTTAATATGAGACTATTACCGTTAACATATTTTTCTTGATATGCGGTATTAGTTACATTTCGCTGGTCAAACCTGATATCTTTAGCACTTGCCATATTTTATAAATATTGAATATTTATACTTAATTACATTATATTTATAAAGGATTATGTCATACCCAATTGAAAAGTTAGAAAATCAAATGCTCGACTTGATAGATGAAGTTTATGCAGATAGTGGATTGGGTAGATGGTTTGGCAAAGGTGGTGGAGGCAGTTCATCCGGCGGTGGTTGGGATAGATACAATAGTAGCGGTAAAAAAGCTGGTAAATGTGGTGATGCAAAAAAAGGAAGCAGTTATAGTGCTTGTTTAGGCAAAAAGTATGCTGATAGATTAAGATCTAAGGGTGGTAAAAAAGCTATTGCAAATTGGGTAAAAAGAAAAAAGTCTGCTCAAAATAAAGCTGGTAGAGGAGAAAAAGGCAGTGGTGGCAAAGGTAAAGCTCCTGTAAAAGTTAGTTATAAAGAA
>Ga0181356_1001260_pt1 | contig 11050 bp, 16 predicted proteins | sample Fa13VDMM110SN_FD_130104 | JGI IMG/M metagenome (GOLD analysis project Ga0181356, IMG submission 130104) | Freshwater viral communities from Lake Michigan, USA - Fa13.VD.MM110.S.N | ecosystem: Environmental > Aquatic > Freshwater > Lake | place: USA: Michigan | collected 2013-09-24 | reverse complement strand
TGCGCTCACAACTGTAACATTTGATGTTCCATTTGCAATAGCTGTTGCTGTACCCACACTATAAAGTTCAGTAAAATTGTTATTAATATACTCAAACGCTGTGCGTAGTGGAGTTCCTTGCCCATCATTGGCAACGTTTCCCACATTGATTATTAGTTGTGTCATAAATTTGCAGTCCTAGTAGTATATTTACCAAACACTGTGCCAGGCTCAGTGAACACAATCCCAGGCTAAATACATGGATTCGGAGCTATCAATGTCATATATTATCAATAATAGTAGGGGAAATGTAGTTGCCATTGTTGCAGATGGCACTGTGAATACCACCGCCACTGACCTGGCCTTGGTTGGTCGTGCGTTGACAGATTACGGCGCATACGAAAACGAAAACTATGTGTTTTTGTTGGAAAATTTTGCCGACTCAACTGCGCCATTACAACCAATTCTAGGACAACTTTGGTACAACAGTAGCACAGACGTGATTTCTAGCTACAGCTCCAGCAACACATTTGTGGCATTGGCTTCACAAGATTATGTACAGGCACAGAAAATTTCACCTGCCTTTACAGGAGTTCCCACTGCCCCCACTGCCTCAGCAGGCACATCAAACACACAAATTGCAACCACTGCTTTTGTGAGTCAAAGTCCACAATTTACTGGTGTGCCTATTGCACCCACAGCCGCAGCTGGAACTGCCACGACACAACTGGCTACCACAGCATTTGTCACAGTGAGTCCACAGTTTACTGGGGTACCTATTGCACCCACAGCGGCACAAGGTACAGCCACAACACAACTGGCTACCACAGCTTTTGTAACTGTGAGTCCACAATTTACTGGGGTACCTATTGCACCCACTGCCGCATACAGCGCCAATACCACGCAGGTTGCTACCACTGCTTTTGTACAGGGTGAAAAGTTTAGTCCAGACTTCTCAGGCACACCCACAGCAAACAGTGCCAGTTACAACGACAATTCTACAAGAATTGCAACCACAGCATTTGTGCAGGGCGAAAAGGTCAGTCCTGTATTCACTGGCGTACCTACTGCACCAACTGCCGGTATCGTTGTAAGCAATACTCAAATTGCTACCACAAGATATGTAACTGACTATGCCAATGCCTTGCCCACAATGAGTCAACAGAATGCCAACGCAGTGAACATTGTAGGTGGCACAATTTCGGGAATTTCTCCTATTGCTGTGGCATCAGGTGGCACTGGTGCTTCGACCACAGCAGGTGCAAGAGCAGGATTAGGACTGGGTAACATAGCTGTAATGAACACCAGCAATGTGGCTTTCACTGGTGGCACCATAGATAGTGTGCTCATTACCGGCGGAGCAGTGACTGGACTAGTGACAGCTTTGGCAATTGATTCTGGTGGCACAGGAGCTGTCACAGCAGGCACAGCAAGAACCAATCTTGGACTGGGTACCATGGCAGTTCAAGACGCCAACAACGTGGCCATCACAGGTGGATCAATAATAGGTTTAAGCACAGTGATTGCTATTGCCGATGGTGGTACAGGTGCCAGCACAGCTGCAGGTGCAAGAACCAATCTTGGACTGGGTACCATGGCAGTGCAAAATTCAGATGGTGTGGCTGTCACAGGCGGCACCATAACTGGAATAACTAATTTTGGGTCAAGCAGTGTGGCCATCACTGGTGGCACAATCACAGGCATAACTGACATTGCACTAGCTGATGGTGGCACAGGTGCAAGCACAGCGGCAGGTGCCAGAACCAATCTTGGGGCAGCTGCCAGTGCCACCAACGTAATAGCTGGCACAGGATTGTCAGGCGGCGGAGCAATGACCGCCAATGTTACTTTGGCCATTGCAACTAACTCCAATGGATATGGCATAAGATATATAAGCAACGCATCACCCACTGGGGGCAATGATGGTGACATTTGGTATCAAATTTAATCTATGTCAAATATTGTAGTAAGGCCAATGGGCTACACAGGAGCCACAGAAGAAATAGTGTGGAACAACGGCAACGGTGTGGCGGTCACAGCATATCTCTGGGGCGGAGGCGGAGCTGGTGGCGGCAGTGATTCTGCACCAGGTGGAAGCGCCAACGGCGGTGGGTTTAGTCTTGTTAATTTCACAGTAAATCAAGGTGACAGCATCAAGATCTCAGTTGGTGGCAGTGGGGGCACCGGTGCAAGTGGAGCCAGTGGATATGGTGGTGGCAGCGCAGGAGGCAGTCTTACCACAGTTCCTGTATTTGACACACGGTCGGCAGTGGCATCGCCAGCTGTCTATCCACAATTTGATCCTTCATGGTGTGGATTTTTGAACACTTTCGGTGTTTGGGAAAATCCAACTTCTACTACATTTTTTGATAGAACCTACACTGTGAATTTTCCCAGTACCGGTGATTACACATTTACCATGAGCGCAGATAATATTGCTGAACTATATGTTGACGGAACTGTTCAATTCTTTAGTGACAGTTTCACACAGACATTTGAAAGAGTGATTAATTTATCTGCTGGTAATCATGTCATTAGAATTCAGGCACAAAATACCGGAGGTCCAGGTGCTGTTGCGTTAACCATCAGTGGTGGCAATAGTTACAGTGGCGGTAGAGGTGGTAATGCAGGAGGCAACGGCAGTTCTGGAGCAGGTGGTGGTGGCGGAGGTGCATCTGTGCTGACTGTGAACAGCAGTGTGTTGGCAGTGGCAGGTGGAGGTGGTGGTGGCGGTGGTGGCGGTAATGGGCCAATTGGTCAATCTGCCCCAGGGCCAAACGGGCAAGCATCAGTTGGTGTGTACGCTGGACAAAATGGTACTAACAAAAATGGAGATGGTGGCGGCGGTGGCGGCGGAGGAGGTGGCAATGCTGGCGGAAACGGCGGCCAGTCGCCGGGTGGAGACACAGGAGGTCAGGCCGGATCATTTGGCCTCAGCTACTCCCTAAGTGGTTCTACAGAAAATCCCGTGTCAACTGCTCCTGCAGGATCGTCATACACTTATTTCAATTCTAATGTGGGTCGTGGTGGTTCAGCAGGAGCTGCTGGCACACCTGGATCTGCGGTTTTGGTTTTTGTTCTAAACGGCGCATTTGTTCATGCCGGATCTGGATTTGTTCCAGTGTCAGATGTGTTTGTGAAAGCAAACAATGTATGGAATCCTGCAGAAATCTTTGTGAAACAAAATGGTATATGGTCAGCTATTCGTGGCACGTTTGCACCAATTTTTAATACATATCCTGGTTTGTTTGGAATAAATTCCAGAGAAGCTACCGGTGATGCTGGTGACGGTGGTGGTGGTGGCGGTGACAAGATAATTTGTCAGAAACTGGCCGAAATGGGTTTCTTTGACACTGCCATGAATGCTGCAGATCAACAGTTTGGTAGAATGTTAAGAGATCAAGATCCCGATGCATACAATGGCTACCTACGTTGGGCACAACCTGTTGTTGACCTACTGGATGGCAAAGGCAGTGTGACATTCCGTAAAGTTGTTTTGTTCTGGGTGCGTGATGAACAGCGCCGTCAACAAATTCAAAGCAGCATTGTGGCGCATTATTTAAACGTGATCGCTAGACCCTGGGCAGAGGAAATGGCTTATAGAATGCAAGCCGAGGGATATGCAAACAGCAATCAAGCTGGACGCTTTATTATGAACATTGGTCTACCAATGTGCCGCTCAATTGGTCGATTTGGCAAGAAAAAACAATTGCCAATGTGGGGCAAGACTGTGTTGATATGGGGAATAACCACTGGGTTGTTAGTGGCGGTGAGTGCAATATCCACAGTTGGCAAAGTTATGTTCAAAACACGAGAACTATTTAAAGGCAAAAATGTATAATAATCAAACCATAACTCAGGCTATTAATGGCTTGACTGACCATGAAAAACTAGAATTGTTTAAATTGATTACTGACCATGGCAAGTTACTGAATAAAATCATGCCCGGATTGCCATTGATCGGTCATGTAGTTGGGCAAGAGAGATTGACTCATCCACTTGCAAAACAGTATGATGCCTGGCTAGATACTAAAACTTGATCCACACCCACATGTGGTCTGTGCCTGAGGATTGTTGATTACAAAACTGGCACCCATCAAATCTTCTTTGTAATCAATTGAAGAATCTTGAAGATACTGCATGCTCATTGAGTCAACCACTACTTTGACATCGTCGTAGGCAAAGTCAAAATCATCTTCGTTTTTGATTTCATCAAATGTGAATCCGTAGCTCATGCCCGAACAGCCGCCACCTTGCACAAATACTCGTAGCATGAGATTGGGATTGCCTTCTTCAGCAACCAATTCACGCAATTTATCCACAGCACCAGTTTGTAATTTCATCATAGTCTTTCGTTGCAAACGTCCCAGTCAATAATTTTCCAAATATTGTCTAGATATTTTTCTTTGTCGGCCTGGTAGTCCAAGGCCCAGGCATGCTCCCACCAGTCTACCAGCACACAGATGTCTGTGCGCACTGCATGATTGGCAATGGTCTTGATGTCACCCCCGGTGCTCAAATACACCCAACCTGATCCTTGAATTTTCATGGCAGTTTCTTTGAAGGCTTCTTTGAAATCTTCCCAGGTGCCAAACTTTTCTTCTATCAGCGCAAGCACAGCACCGCGTGGGCGATTGGCACCCTTGGGAGCACGAAGTTGGGGGAAAAATTTGTTATGAAGGAAATTGCCCGCACGGTTAAAATCTTTTACATAGGTGCCCCCGCTGTTGCCAGTGTTGTCGGCATTGTAGCGTTTGGCATAGCCCTTGGCCAGACTTTCATAGTGGTAATCTATAGTGGCTTCACTCATTACCGGTTCCAAGGCGTCTCGAGCATAGGGCAAAGGAGTGGTATCCAGTTTTGCTGGACGAGTGCTGGCTTCTACAAGATCGATGTGGTTGCGTAGTTCCATATAACTATTTAACCCAATCACCAATAATTAAGATGCTGGATCCATGGCTGGTGTCAATCAATACTGATTTTTTATTGTTACTATAATAAACAGCATTGTCCGTATTGGCCCAGAGTAACAACAGGCATATATGAACTGGTTCAGTAATATCATACAACCACAAATACAGATCTGGCTGTCCAGTGCAAATGAAGTTTTTTGATTTGTCTGCGCCTAAAATTTTCCCAAAACTAAACTGCCATTCATCGGGCTTTTGGTAGAGATATTTGATATTAAACAGTGGAGATTCTTGGATGAATGATCGAGTCTTCTCAGTGCAAAAAATTGTAATATGAATTTTATCATCTGTAGTAAATTTTTCCCAGAATTTCAAAACTGATTCACTAAGACCAGCCCATTGTCTAGCCTGGTCCAGGACGTCATAGTTATAATGCCTTAATTTGCTTCCACTCACTGTTAGAACATTGTTGTTCGTTTTCACTATTATTTCATGGTCAATATCGTTCAACTGAAACAGATTGGTAAATTCATCAGTGCTGGCAAGTTCTTTCCAACCTGGGTATGTCGGTGGTTGGTCTGACAGTAAAATTAATGGAATTGCGTCAGCACCAACACCGTTAGCCAAATTGGCCACAAATCTATTTGATCCACAGGTCAGCAACTCAGGCTCTGAAATATATGACCTGCCAAATAAAGGCATTACAAAAGGCGCTCTCAAACGATCTAGAGTCAGGTTCCTGACACGGCCTAAATTTTTTTTCTTGTGCCCGTGATTCCAGAATCTAACAGTTAGGTTACGCCACTGGTCGTACAACTCTTGTGGCATGGACTGATAAAAATATACGCCAGTGTAATTTTTCAATAACTCAACCCATTTTGGGTGTGCCATGTCAATGGTAAGTGTTGATCCTTTATCTTTGTCAGTGGTGTATCGTATTGTTTTAATATCTTGCATAACTTGGATGAGTATTTTTGTGGTTATCTGCCACAAGTGTTTGCTTTGATTAACTTGTTGTGATCTCTCGGTTCCATGTTCTATTTGACCCAGTTTCCAATAATTTCAAAAGAAGATTTATTGTGTATATCTAACAACACTGATTTGTGATTTTTGCTTATAAAAGTGCCATAATCGTTGGTAGCCCAGACAAATAACCAAATCAACTCCACTGGTTCAATAATATCAAACAAATAAAGATGCAGTGTCTTAGGAGATTCCGATGCATCCTTGAAGGAACCTAGAATTATTCCAAAACTGAACTGCCATTCTTCAGGTTGTTTGATCACGTAAGAAACATCAAACCATGCACACGGTTTGATCAAGGACTTTGTGTGTTCTGTACACGAAATGGTCACACAAATCTGTTTGCCTGTTTCTGACTGGAATTTTTTCCAAAAAGAAGAAATTGCTGGAACACTTTTCTTTAATGTACTAGGTGCTTCGTAAATTGAATGCCGTATCAGACTGTGTCCTACCTCTGGAATATCTCGATCCATATATATTCCAATCTCATGGTCAAGGTCGCTAAGATTGAAAAGTTCAACAAAGTGCTGTGTGCTGGTAATTTTTTCCCAACCATCATATTGAGGTGTGTTTTTTGATAAAAGAACAATTGGTATATCTTTGGCTTCAACACCGTTGGCTAAAAATGCAAAAAATCTATTCGTACCACATGTGATTGTATCTTGGGACGCATATAAGGGCATGATAAATTTTTTTTCATTTAAACATACTTGTGCAAGAGTGTGTTTAAGTCCAATGTTGATTTCAACTTTTTCTAAATATGCTACAACATCCTGATTGTCTGTGGTATGCCAGTCACCAAGAACCTTGGGTAAACATTTGGCAAATATCGGCATTGGCATGGACGGATAATGGTATACATTGATAAGATGATCCTTTAAAATTTCAACCCAGCCTTGATTGGGAGATGGCTGATAATGTATCTTTATTCCTGTTTTTTTATCTGTTTTATATGTAAAGTGTTTCATTGTACTTATTTTCTTCGGGTAATACGACCCTTGGTAAGATCGTAGGGTGAGAATTCTATTTCTACTCGATCTCCCAACAGAACTTTGATGTTGTTCTTACGCATACGCCCGGATAAGTGTGCTAGGACCAGATTGTTGATGTTGTCTAGTTTCACTCGAAACATAGTGGCAGGTAGCACTTCTTCGATCCGGCCCTCCATGTTTATAATATCTTCTTTTGCCATTGACAATTACTTATTGAAATCCAGGGTGGCTGTGACCTTTCGGAGCCGGTCAAAACGGAAACTGCGCCACTGTTGTTTTTGCAAATCAAACACACGGATACTGTGCGGATCTGATTCCTTACGAGGCTTTTTACTCTCACGCACAATACCATCCACCGGTGCAGAGGTTGATACCGGTTTTGCTACGCCGACTGGAATTCTTGAGTGATCCAAAGTACACAACATGTCACGGTCAGTACCGTCTGCTTTGGTAAACGTCACATTGATTTCACTATTAGTCAGTAGACCCCGAACCCATGAACGAATCTGTTCTTTGATTTGATCATCGCCTTCTTGATACTGAGTACCCGGTACACCTTTGAGCAGGCGTACTACTTCATCTTTTTCCCACATACCACCCATTTCAAAATCTCCTTTATAGGTTAATAAACGTTTTTTAATCATGCCCACTTCAGTAAAAATATCATGTACTTCTGTTCATCCACAATTTTGACTTCACGCTGAAATCCAAATATGGTATCATCTGAGGGTAGCAGTTGTATGCCCCAAGTGTTCCGAAACCATGTGATTGTGTCTGCGCCTGTACTACAATTTTTCTCACCTTCTTCAGATGTTCTGCATCGTTGCATCCTGGCCCAAAAAGAGACCTCTCCCAGTATGGTGTCCAGTCTGGCTTCGGGAGTGGCGTACAAGTCTTTCATCCACGGATTATCTACGCATCTTAGCAAGATCTTCGGCGTCTGATTTCCTAAAGATTGGAATGGCATTAGACTTATGAAGTTGACCAATACCGATCATTTTATCGCCAGTGTATACTTTGGCTGGCTTAAGGGTAGCATTGCCACCAGTGTTGCGACTGGGAATATGAGCCGTACCTGCACGATCTGTGGTACCGGTCAATCGGTATACCAAGGGCTCGGCCTTCATTGCTCGCTTGCGTTTTTTTTCTTCAATATCCACTTCCCATTTCTTCTGCAGTTCTTTCCAGGATGCATCAAGTTCACGTGCCTTGCGGGCTTCGTCTGCGTTGCGAAACTTGACCTTGCCTTTTTTACGACCGTTGAGACTAAGACTGGGATGGTGTAGATGCATGCTCATTGGGCAGGTCCTTTGCTAAGAGTTCAAAACAAAAATACTCGTCACAGAGACTGCCTGGGTCTTCTGCTCGCTTGTGCAAACGACACCAACCGTTGTCGGTGTATGCACCGCTCTCATCTCCATTGAACTGGAAATAAGCACAGTGGTCACAGCACAAGGCTCGTTCGTCGCAATTGGGGCAGAGTTTCATAACAATTTCTCAATCATGCTATATTATAGCAGATCAAGCATTTGTAGTCAAGTAGTACTTTTTACTTAAACAGGATCAGTGCCATGAATCCGGCTTGTAGCATAAAACCAAATCCAATGGTGATGATGTTGAGCATGTCTCTCAAGACCACTGCACGAAGGAATAACAGGATCAGACCGCTCCACAAGAAAAATATCATGTCCAGGCCCGGAGTCCGGTCACTCAGCCCAGTCATTAGTGCCAAGAAACTGGGCAGGGTTGCACAATGCAACACTATGACCGCCAACCAGCCCAGAGTGTCTGCTGAAAGAGTTGCCAGGCTGTTGGTAATGTAGTCACGAATAGCGATGATTGTGACAGGCAGATTGAAAGGCATTAGCGTTCTCCGTAAAAGATGTGACGACCAATTTTGTCAATTTTGGGCAGTTTCCAGCCCGGGCTGACATAATCTGCATGATAATAAAGTGCGCCTTTTAAGCCGGGCAGTCTAAAGTTTTCTAGCAGAACTTTTTTGGCCACCAATTCAGATTCTGCCCACAAGGGCGGATGTACTGGTCGAGTTTTGTGTGTGGTTTCACACACCCAACTAAACTGGCAAATCACCCGTTCATAGAATACGTTTTTCTGATAGATCACACCGCATACACTATCACCAAATTTCCCGTGGGCCACACGGTTCATTGTGACCTGGGCCACTGCTACTTTGCCTTCGAAAGGCTCCGAGGCCGCTTCCCAGTAGATGTTGCGAGTCAAGCATTCCAGTTGCTTGATCTTTTCTGTAGTGCTGACATAGCCAGCTGGCATGGCTTCAACGCCTGCACGGAGTTCGTCAAGTTTGTGATTACATACAGCAATCACTGCCAGGGCAATGATCCAAAGTCCTGCAATTCGGAACGCCCTCAGACTCCAGATTGAGAGTTGATCACTGATGTAGTTTACTTGTGCTTTCATGGTAGTTTTACTTACTCACTTGGTTGTAGAACCGGGCAAAGACCGGGCCAAAATGGTGCCGTTTTGAGGTAAACGGCGCAGTTTACTCAGGGATTCGGCACACAGGAATTGGTTCCATTTTGTGCAGATTTCTAGCTCGTATTGCTCGATACTTTTTAAGATTTGCTTTCTCGGTACTGGTCACAGACTGGTCTCCAGACTCATCCAGCCACATTGCTTGTTCCAGTTCAGGATAGGTCATGCCCAGTTGTCCTTCGTCAGTGCGGCCATCATCCCAGAGTCCGTCTGTGGGTTCAGCATCAATGATCTCTTGTGGTAGGCCAAATTCACGACCCATGTTCCACACCGTGGTTTTCATGCAGTCGCCAATGGGGCTAATGTCCACCCCACCATCGCCGTACTTGGTAAAGAACCCCACGCCAAAGTCTTCTACTCGATTGCCTGTTCCTACCACAATACCGCCATGGCTTTGAGCAATTTGGTACAGGGTCATCATGCGCAATCTAGCACGTGAGTTGGCATACCCCAAAGTTATGCTATCGCTATCCCGACAAACAGGCTCAAGTTTCTTTTCAAATGCTGTGAAAACTGGGGTCAGGTCCATGCTCATGTGTGTGACGTTTTTGTAGCGTTCCAGCAACCAGGCGGCTTGCATACTACTGCGGTTGTCTAGCTTTCGATTTTGACGAATAGGCATCTGCACCACAATGGTCTTGAGTCCTGTTTCTGCACAAAGTGCGCTGACCACAGAACTGTCAATACCGCCAGAGATACCTACAACTAGCGTAGAGATCTTGTTTTTTGTTGCATATTGTCTAATCCATTTGACAATGTGTCGGATGCGCTGTTTAGATGTCATCTCATCTCCGGTTTAGGCATTGATTTAAGTTTCTTCCACACGTCTGCTTTTTCTCGGCACTTCTGTTCCAGCTTGCGATAGCGATCTCCCAGCTTCTTCAAGTCGTCCCATTCTTTTTCCAGTTCCGCATTGGGTTGCATCCAGTTCATGCGCTCTTCCATGACCTGCATCCATTTGACCAAGCTCTTGCCATTGATGTCAATGTCAGCGTTGTCACCTTTAAGTGAAACTTGGCCACCTTGATTAACTTCCATTGCTGGATTATGATAAATTCCGCCCACGGCGCTTTGGTTCCAATTTATACTGCTGGTGTCCGATGTGGTCCAAACAACATTTGAATGACTGGGTCCTATTGTATATGAAGGAGCAGTAGTGTCTCCTATTGTGATAGTTGACGTTGCTAGGTTGGAAAAATCTGCGGTGGTCAATGGCGGAATAGCGCCATAGTTGTAATCCGAAAATTCTCGCCCACTAGAAAAACTTACTGTGTCTGTTGTGTTGAGTAATTCGCTGAGGCTTTTTTCTGTAGTAGCCATGTGCCATCCTTTTGATCTATCCATTGCACTGTGTCGCCTACTTTCCATCCGATTTCAGCACACAGTTCATGACCCAAATCCAGGAGAAGTTCTCCTGGATGGTCGGGGTCTTCCACCACTTGAACCACAGGCATTACTTGACAGCCAAGGCTTCTTTTTCTGTAGTGATTTCTTTGCGACGCTCTTTGATGCCCTTGCTCATTTCTTGCAGGGCTTTGCGAGCACGGGCGGCAGCGGCTTTGACACCTTTTTCAGTGAACTTGGCATTCTCAGCCAGGTAGTTTTCATAAGCGGCTACGATCTGTTCGTGTT
>Ga0181356_1001257_pt1 | contig 11056 bp, 18 predicted proteins | sample Fa13VDMM110SN_FD_130104 | JGI IMG/M metagenome (GOLD analysis project Ga0181356, IMG submission 130104) | Freshwater viral communities from Lake Michigan, USA - Fa13.VD.MM110.S.N | ecosystem: Environmental > Aquatic > Freshwater > Lake | place: USA: Michigan | collected 2013-09-24 | reverse complement strand
TCTGAGACGGATAACTCATATTATAGATTACCAGATGCGCTCGGTGCTATAAAAGTTTTTATAAGTGTATTGGTTGATATTTTCTCAAAGTTAGTACCACAGATAAATAAACTTATTACACTCTTCAAAAATCCTGCTCAATTTATAACTGACATCATCGGTGAAAAGGCCGGTGAGAATATTTTATTTTTAAATAAAGATTCTTTACAAACTTACAAAGATGGATTTTCAAAGTTAAAAGATTTAAAGAAAATACCTAATAAACTACTACCACCCGCAAAAATTATGTTAGGTGATGGAGCAAAGTACACAACAGGCGTATCATTAGATGGTGAAAGAATAAATGCTATTAAAGAATTAAAGAAATTATTCAAAAATTCTAATTTATCTAATTATGTATTTGTAGATGACGATGGTAAACTAAGTTCAATTTTAGATGGAACAGCAATGATACCATTTGGAATTTTTGGAATTAATCTACCATTTGGAATTAAACTAGATACCAATTTAATAACCGAGGGAAAATCTCCGATTAAATTAATTTTTCCAAAAGACTTTAGCTTAAAAGATATTAAAGATTTGACAAGTGAACTTAATTTAAAAAAGTTTGATGATTTACAACCTAATATCAAAGACTTTATACAACCGCTATTAAATTCTACCGATGAATTTGTGGTTAAATTTCAAGATGGTACTCAGAAAATCTTCCAAGAAAACAATCTAGATAGATTTGTTTTAGACAATAAAACTAAATATAATTTTATTTATGTTGAGGAAGATGTTCAAAGATCGATAACAGAAGCCGATAAACTTATTGAAGGTGGATCACAGGAAAATTTACAACTTGCTTATGATAAGTTAGACAAAGCACTGAAATCAAAACCAAATGATAATCTACTAAAAGATAAATTGGAAAGAATTAAAAAACTATTGGAAAAATTAGAAATAGGTCAACAACCGATTCTTAAACTTTTATTAGGGTTAGTAACACTACCTGTAAAAATTATTGGTGGAATTATAGAATGGCTGCTAAATTTCTTTAAAAGTTTAGCAAATCCCGCAACACTTCCACAGAAAATGGTTGAGCTATTATCATTTCAATGGATTATGAAATTCTTCACACCTAAAGGACTATTAGAAGTTGCTGGTATTCGTTTTAAACCTGAAAAGAAAATTGAATGGGCCACACAAGTTATGGTACCAGGACCAGGTTCTGGTCGTCTTCCAAAAAGTTTAAAACTATCAGAAGATATCAAAAATTTAGGTTATAATAAGAAAAAAATAAAAAGTGATAACTATCTTGCTGGAGATGATGATAAAATAATTGATTTAAGTTTATTCCTAAATGTGATTTTTAATGTTAAACTACCAACACTTTCACCTCTACAACTCAGACAAAATTTAAAACTACCTGGTCCTCTTCTTAGTGGATTTCTGTGTTTTATTGAGAAAGTAATTAATGCTATAATTGATTTTGTTTGGTCAACATTAGGCATTGAGGCAATTATTGAAGCACCACATGTCAAACTATGTGACAAAGATAAGAACGAACCAGAAAACGCATCAAAGGTAACAAATGGTCAAAACAATGCTAATTTAGAAGAGTTCTACTATGAAGTGAAGTTAGAGAATGGTGAAGTTAAGAACTTTTTGAATAGAGAAGAGTTGGATAAATTTATAAGTGATAACATAGATTTTAATTATGACTTCAACTTTTAAGATTTGAATAAATATAACTTAAAAATTAAATGTTATTATTATGTCTACAAACTCTAAACACAGAAAGAATCATAAAGAAAAATTAGAAGCTAGAAAGAAAAGATTGGCTGACGAAAAAAAGAAAACTGAAAAGTTTCAAAGAGATTTCATTATGAATTTAATTAAACAAGAACAAGAAAAAGGACTTTTTGAAAACACTCAAAATATTGATGATAATACATCAGGACCAGTATTAGATGGACCAATTATTGATGGACCTTCTATTTAATAGATTGTAACAGTATTGATTTTGTTTTCAGATCTATCATTTAAAGCCTTGTTAATAAGTGATGTTAGATATTTTCTAGCCAATTCAGTTTTTTCGCAGTTTTTCTCAAGTTTACACTTAAGAAAGTAGAAATTGGCGGTTAATATTGTGTCGACCTCAGGTTTTTCTTTTAATTTAAAACTATCCATATGAACATATATATAAAAATAAAAAATCATTTTTTTGAATGAAAAATAAAATCTCACTAAACCTAAATATAAATAAAGACGATTCGTCAATTAATGACTTCTTATTCTGCTGGAGTGTTTTTGAAACAAGACCAAATAAAATTCTAGTACATGATAGTTATTTATCAGAAGATTTTCTAAAAATCATTAATTCCGAAACAATTGAAAAAAATGAATTTTCTGAAATACTACCCGATGAAGAATGTGATATCGTAAATAGAAAAGTTTTAGCTAAACTATCGGAAACAATATATTTATCATATGTTTTGATAGATATAAATCAACCAGATGCTATAGTTAGTGAAATAACATTTTTTTATAAATCTGAAAAAGATAAAGAAAACATTGATGTTATAATCAAAGGTTTAGTACAAGATTGTGAAGTTGACTATGAAGAATCAGAAACCAATAAGATTAATGCTATTGGTCTTTCCAATAATGGTTTAGAACTAGAAAGAGTTGATACAAAAGTAGATTTAGATTCTATAAAGTTATTTTATAACTCAAAAACAATGGAAGATATAAACAAAACTGTTAAAAAAATCAAAAAATCACAAACCGGAATAAGTATTCTATTTGGTGAAAGAGGAACAGGGAAAACTTCTATTATTCACTACTTGGCATCCAAACTTGATAGAATAGTGATATTTGTCCCTAATAATATGATAGAACACACCATAAACAATCCAGACTTTAGAAAGTTCATTAAGAAGTATAATAAAGTTATGCTTGTTTTAGATGACTGCGAAATGTCCTTCAATGAGTATTTTGTTAAATCAAATTTTATTGTTAACAATTTACTACAATTAGTTGATGGCTTTCTATCAGATACAATAGATTTAAGTATTGTGGTTATTTTTAACGTAGAAGACGAAGAAGAAATCGACCACAATTTACGCAACTCTAATAATCTAATCGATATGGTATACTTCGATGAGTTAACAGAAAATGAAGCAAATGAATTGTCTGTACATATTGGTGAAAAATCAAAGTTCAAAAACAAAGCCAAACTTATAGATATAATCAAAAAAAGAAAAGTTTTGAATAATAAAAAATTAGGATTTTAATATATACTGATATGATACTTGAACTTACAGACGAGGAAATACTTGACTTTTTAATGACTTCAGAGTTTGAAGATAATTATAAACCAGAAGAGCTTAAATATCTATTACATAAGTTTAGATATTTTTATAGAGTTATTAACGGTAAATATGATCAAGTCAAACTACAGAGTGAAACCGAAGTCAAAAAATTGACAGATATTGGCGAAAGCAAAAAATTAAGAATTGAAAATATGATGGTTGAGATAGCTAACCTACAAAATACCATCTCAAGTTTGAAAAGCAGAAAATTATCTTTTAAAGAAAGAATTTCTGGAAAAATAATATAAGATAATGAAGATTGAAGAGTTTAAACAATTAGAAAAAAGAATTAATAACCAAAATTTTAATGAAGGCTATAAAACTATTAACATTGTTTTACTAGCACTTTCTTGGTTTGGACATATTGCTTCCGTATTCTTAGCTTACTTTATGTTATCTAAGATACTTTCTGGTGCGATGACAGACAACACGGTTGTGGTTTTCACAGCATCGGTAATCATTCTTGGTGGTATTGAACTACTAAAAAGAGATATTTTTGATAAGTTTTCAATACAATATCTTAAATTAAAATCATTACAAAAAGTACTACCACTTTTCCTACTAAGCGTTTTGATTATTGGTATTTCATTTTATTCATCTATTTCAGGTGCAAAAGAATTTGCATCTAAAGATAAACAATTTGAATCTGATAAAGAACTAGTTATAACTCAATTTTCCGATTCATTAAACAGAATTAATGATAGTATTACTAAAGTAAAAGATATTGAAATCCTAAATCTTAAAAGTAAATTAGATATCAAAGATAAAGAACAGACAGATATAGAATCTCAACAACCTCTAAGTCGACAACAAAGACAAAGAGTTGCTGATTTAAAGACAGAAAAGACTACACTAAGAACGGATATCGAAAAAATAGAATCTGATAAGAAAACTTTATCAGAAGAAACTAAAGATAAAATCAAAGAAAAAGAAATAGAACTTGGATCTAAAACAGAAGAGAAAAAGAAAGATAACTCAAAAAACACTGTTATGTTTGTTATAGTATCGACTTTGATTGAGTTAACAATTTTGGCAGGTGTTTACTTTAATGAATATTACAAATTTAGAAGTTACCGAGAGTTCAGAGATAAACTTGAAAAAGATCCTAACTATCAGAAGTTTATGATTTATGAACAAATTCTTGATATTGTTTACCTAGAAGATACAAAAATGAATCAAAAGTTACCATCGAATAAAGCCATAATTGATATGTGTAAAGTAAACGACATGATTGTGCTTAATAAAGATATTACAGACTTCTTGAAAGTTATGTCTGGATTAGGAATTATTAAATTTAGTGGTAGTGCTAAGTATATTAATAAACAAAGAGATCTTTCTTTTGAAATACTTAGAAAACATTTTAATGTTGAGTAATGATTATTGGCGATTCATATGTTTTCATTGGTGAGGAAGTAAAAGATGATCACTTCAAAAAATTCACCTATGGTAAATGTTATAGTATCAGTTCGACTTCAAATTTACCAGATGCTGATGTTTATGGAAACTCAATTGCTATACTTTTTGATAATTCTCCATATGGTTGTTTAAATTGTTACTTTGATAAATATTTCATAACTTTAGAAGATTTTAGAAATAAAAAGATTAAAAAAATTATTAATGATTGAGACACCCTTTAACTTTACAGGCTCAAAATATAAACTATTGAGTCAATTGTTACCAGAATTTGATTATTCAAAAAATACATTTGTAGACGTTTTTTGTGGAGGTGGTTCTGTTTATACAAATGTTGTTGATAAATACAACCAAATCGAAGTAAATGATGTTATATCTGATTTAATTGGAATTCATAAAGGTTTGATGTATTCTGATGATATAATTACCAACACAAAATTAATTTGTCCAGATAAAACAGATGATGTTTCTTATGGTATTTTAAGAGATGATTATAATAATAATCCAAGTCCTGAAAAACTATGGGCATTGATGTTATCCTGCACTTCAAATATGATGAGGTTCAATCAGAAGTTCAAATTTAATCAAACGTTTGGTAAAAGAAGTTGGAATACAAGTACTGAGAAAAAAGTCGAAGACTTCAAAAGACACATTAGACACTATTCAAATAAGATAATCTTCAATTCAAAACCATTTTATGACTTAGATATTAAACCAAACACTATGTATTATTTGGATCCACCATATGGTCGTATTAAAAATAGCGATGGTTCAATCGGTAAAAAACAAATATCGGAAGCTGGATATAACTCTTTTTGGAAAGAAGATGATGATAAAAAACTTTATGAATTCATTCATAAAATAAATGAAGTAGGATCATCATTTATGGTGTCAGGTGTATTAAATCATAATAGATTAACTTGTTGGATGTTAGATAAACTAACAAATGATGGATTTAATAAAAAGTCTTTAAACTTTGACTACAACAAGGTTTCAAGAGTTGGTGATAAGGAAACTATCGAGGTAATCATTAAAAACTACTAAAAAGAGATATATCTTTAATATATATACTAAAAAAAAATAAAATATATGGATTATCTAGACAAATACGATGATTTAGTTAAATTAATAACTGAAGCAGTTGAAATCGATGGTAAAAAGTTTAGTCTTAAAGATGACTTTGAAAAATTCTTCATCAGAGGTAATAAGACAGCTGGAACACGTATCAGAAAAATGATGCAGGAGCTTAAGAAGATTTCTCAAGAAATCAGATCTGATGTTCAAGATTACAAAGGTAAAATATAAATTTACTTGTTAATATTAAAAAAGACCGAGTTTTTACTCGGTCTTTTTTTTATATATTGAAAAAAATAAAAACAGGTTTAAAATTTAATATATAATAGAGTAAAATTTAAAAGATTTGATTATGAAAAAATTCAGCAAAATAACTAACCAAAAGGTATCTGAAGAACCGAAAGTAGAAGTAAAACAGCTAAATGAAGAAGATTTGTTTAAGTCTAAATTGATAAATTTAATGGACCAAATACTTTCAGTTAGAACATACGGTCCGGTAGATAGACATCAAAGAGCTGGTTTGATTAAAATTGCTGGTAAAGAAATGCTCGTTGAAGCAATTTTAGATTTACTTACAGAAAACTCTGTAAAAGAACAAACTAAGATTTTAGAAAGTCTGAAGTCTGAAGTAAAAGATTGGGAATCAATTGATGCTAAAATAGAATCTATAAACAAAGAAAGAGTTTCATTATCAAACAAAAACAAATTTAAATGTTTATTAGAAAACTATACAGAAGATGATTTACTAATAAAGGTTGTTGAGAATGATATTGATAAAATTAGCAAAGAAAAAACTCTTACAGATTATATTCAATTAACAACAGAATCTAAATTGAACAAATCTACAAAAAACGAATTAATCAAAATTTATTCAAATAAGTTAAACCAATTATCTTCAGAACAATAAAAGTTCTATGATATCTGACTCAAATTTAGACAATTTCTTTTCTGATTACTTAGTAGTTAATTCTAACCCATATGAATTAATATCGGTTGATACTTTTAAAGAAAATGGACTTATCAAAACAAAACAAATTAAGCAAACAATTGACTTATTAGAAGTTAGTTCACCAATTCAACTGATAGTGAATAATCAAAACTTTGAATATATTGATTATTATCCAAAATCATTATTAAAAAAAATTTTAAATATTAAAAATGATAAACAAATGATTTTTACTGGTAATGAAAATAATTTCGTTTTGATGTCAAAGAAAACTTCTGAAATATTTAAGACAAACTGTAAAACCCACCTGATTGATGAAGATGATAAAGTAATAATTGGAAATAGATGTCTTTTAGTTACTTACCAATCAGGTGAAAAGGAATATGCTTGGTGTGATACCAATAATTTTAAAACTATTTTAATCAGATAATTCCTAACTGTGACAATAGCATATCTCTTTGTAAAGAAATATCTTCAAACATTTTGTAATCAAAATAATTTCTACTACCGGAATCATCAACTATTGTTACTCTAACAAAACCACTGTTAATTGCTGAACCTTCGACAATATAATTTTTACCCTTTGTCAATAACTGACGACCACCATAATCACTTTGTTTATCAAACAAACTAACTAAAATAGTTCCAATCGGAACCGTCATAAGATTTATTATTTTAGTTTGAAAAGTATCTATAATAAAGTCGGAATTTAATTTTCTAAAGTCTACTTCGGTGTCGTCAATAAGATCAACTAACGATTTTAACAATTTTGAAGTAACCTCTATCTCTCTTTTTGGAATATTATCTAAAGTCAAAATGATAGATTTATACCATCTAACTCGACTTAAATAGATATCTTGATTTTGAAAAGATTGATAAGCATTATGAGTACCAATGTTAGTAACATCCAGTAGTTCAATTTCATTACAAATAATCCAATTAATTATTGGAACAAATGATTGATTTAAACCATCCGTAGTCTCTGTAGACCTTCTTCCATAAACTCTACGACCACGAGAGTTGTATCCAGGTTTTGAAATCCATCTACCATTTAAATATCTATCAAACTTCTCAACATCCTCAGTAAGAAGTTTTTTGAATTTAACAGAAGACATATTTGAAAAAAGTTTCTTAAATCTAATATTTTTCGTTTTATCAGTGATTTGAAACTTAAGTTCTTTAAACGAAACAGCTTGTATCAGTTCAAAACCTCTTGACTTTTCCGAATTTATAAAATTATAGAAATCGGCAAATTCAGTTAGATTTAATGTTCTCATTGCATTATGAGAAACTTCTCCATTTTCATATTGCGAAATTATTGGTAATACTGACTTAGCCTCATTATAAATCCTGAGGTTTTCTTTGATAAAATCATAAGTAAATTTCATTTAGATTTGATTTGAAAGTTCGTAAAAAATAGGGCTCCTTTTAAGAATTTCTATAATGGTTTCTTTATCAAGTTTAGCTAACATAAACTTTAGAACTTCATCTGAGAAATCTTTAGTTACAATATCACCGTTGGATAAGGCAATTATGTCGTGTTTATAAAAATGAATATCAGTTGTACCAGATGGCGTCTGGTATCTAATGAAGCCAATTTTACACAGTTGTGAAAATCTATCCTCATTAAGTAGGTTTCTAATTTCTTTTATTTCTTTCATAGAGTATTTATTATTTTTCGTGTCTTAGTTTTGACCCAATACAAATATTTTTTTCACTTATTTCTGATTTATCACCCCAAATATCACCATCTATTGAATGACACTTATGATTTTCTTTACCGAGTTTCTCAAACTGTTCAACATAAGTTCTAAACTTTAGGTTATGTCCATTATCATTTGTCCAAGGACAAGATTTGCAAGGTTTTCTACACATTTTATTTTGATTTTAAAAATTTTTCATCATCACAACCAAGATTAAAACCTTCTAATTAGATTACCATATCTATCACGTAGTTGATTCTCAGTTTTATTTCTGACTAGAATATTAACATCCTGAAATTTAGCATCTTGAGCACCTTCACAGATAAATCTTATTCGGTTGCCGTTAGTATCAACGGTTTCAACTTTTCCATTTAGATAAGTTACAACAAAGATATTTTCTTTATCTGAAAAATTAGCATTGTTTACAGAATTAGATATCTTTCTGATTACATTACCATACTTATCACATGTATAAAGTGTATCTGATTTAATTTTAAAGTTCATAAATTAAGTTTATGTTATGTTTTACAAATATAAGGAAATATTTACTAATATCAATTTTTTTCAATAGCTAAATTAAAATATATAGTTGAAACATAATAAAATCAAAGTGCCTCACAAAATCCTATATCTAAAATCAAATGCTCAAGACGTTGAAACTTGGGTAGCAATTCATGAAAATGAAATCGTAGGTCATATTTATATGAAAATAGAAATTGGTAAAAAAATAAAGTTCTTAGATGCTTGGGTTCACCCTGATTGGAGGCGAAAAGGAATCTATAGAAATCTCTGGGAAACAAGGTGGAATTATGTTAACGAAACTTATAAGGGTTATACAATTTATGCTTGGTGTAAAGACAACAGTTTACCTCTTCTTACCGAAAAAGGATTTGACATAGGAGAAATTTGCACTTATGTTGAGAAAAAAATTTAACTTTTTTTCATTTTTTTATTAAACTTTTTAAAACTTAGTATTTACTAGGTTGTATAAGAATCATACGGTGAAAATCGTAATAAAAAAAAGAAATGCGGGATGAATAAAGCAGATTTAGTAAATTCAATTTCTGAACAGACTGGCTTAACTAAAACTAAGTCAAATCAAGTTGTAGACGCTATCACATCAGTAATTGCTGAAACACTTTCTAAAGGTGAAAAAGTTACTCTTGTTGGTTTTGGAACTTTCACAACAACTGATAGAAATGCGCGTAAAGGTAGAAATCCAAAAACTGGAGAGGTAATCGAAATTCCAGCTAAGAGGGTTGCTAAATTTAAAGCAGGCTCAGAGTTGACAAAAAACGTAAATTAATATTTACATTTTTGACAAACCCTCTGATTCAGAGGGTTTTTTTTATTTTACTATAATAGAAATAACTCTACAGATATCAATAAATTCATCGTGTCATTTCACCCTTCCTTGTTATTATTTTTTGATTTAAATGGACAATGGCGACATCGTGAGTTACAACACTTTGGTCTAATCATTTTGAGATATTCTTCAGTAAAAACTCTAAGACGAACTCCTTCAATTTCTTCCCAATAGAAGTCAATTCCTTCAATTAATTCATCCGATTTGAGCCTTTTCCAATCACACATATAGATTATATATTATTTTGACTGATTGATAATACTCAATTCAATCAAAGCTGAGTAAATAAAAAGTGCGGAAAAAACAGCCATTATTACAGCGGATATAGAAAGTGAATAGACTAAAAGACCAATTGAAAAAACTAAAGACACACCACCTGCTATTTTTCTTGCTAATCTTCTATTATTTCTAATTTTTAAAAGGAGAAAATCTTTAACAATCTACCACCATCCATAGGATAAATCGGTAGTATATTAAAAATAAACATGAAAACATTGACTATAAAAAAGTCATTCATAAAATCTCCAAATAACGGATTACTTTGACCAAATATTGCATATAAAAACAGTGATAAAACGGCTAAACCTAAATTACTTAAAGGGCCAGCAGCGACAACCGGTATCGAGTCTCGTTCAGGGATGTTAGTATCAACCGAAGCAGATCCGGTAAAAAGATCAACTCTAATCTCATAAACTTGCCATCCGCTGCGATTAGCAACATAAGCATGAGCCAATTCATGTATTAAAACTGAAATAAAAATTGCAATTACATAACTGAAAGGCACAAATAAAAAGAGTAGAAAGAACCATAGACTGATATTGACAGGAGCTCCTGCGAAATCAAAAAGTTTAAAAGATGTTTTCATTTAGATATATTTAAAACAAATATAGTAATAAATAAAGTTTAAAACAAGATTTAAATAAAATCTTTGAATCTTCTTATCAACTTTTATATCATTTGTTAGTTTATATTTAAAAATATAACTACCTGTGTGTTTAAAAATACCATTACAACATCTTGATATATTACCATGGTTTAAAACTGGGTATAGAAAATATGCTAAGGACAATCCTGATTTAAAATATCCTATAAGACCCGAGAAGTCATATAAGAATTGTGGGTGGTCTGGTTGAAGAAAAATACGGATTGTGAAAAATCTCTTTTTTTTTAATATATACTTAAAATGAAACACTTA
>Ga0181356_1001256_pt1 | contig 11056 bp, 5 predicted proteins | sample Fa13VDMM110SN_FD_130104 | JGI IMG/M metagenome (GOLD analysis project Ga0181356, IMG submission 130104) | Freshwater viral communities from Lake Michigan, USA - Fa13.VD.MM110.S.N | ecosystem: Environmental > Aquatic > Freshwater > Lake | place: USA: Michigan | collected 2013-09-24 | reverse complement strand
TGTTTAGCACCTAAATGCAGGAGCGGAAAGAGTGGATGCGCGAGAATTGTTACGGATGACGTACGCGCTCTCCGACCAGATGGCTCAGGAGGGGCTCGATGGCTTCCTGCGCTGGTGGACGATAGACTCGGTGCCGCCCGACCGTTTCATCAGCAAAATGCGCCCGTTCCAGCTGGAGCGAATGCGCCGGATCGCTGGGCCGATTGAGCAAGTTGCTGGTATCAGGGCGTTCGATGGGCCCAGGGCGTGCTGGAACATCTGCGCTCGCGGATATGACAAAACCGGCTCAATTTCGCGCACCGTCCTATGGCTCGTAGCCTACTCAAAGAACCCAGTCGAGATAGTTGTCGCGGCCGGTGACCAGGATCAAGCATCTATCCTCTACGACGCCGCCAAGCGCGAGCTGGAGCTGAATCCCTGGGCGCAGCACCGCGTTAAGTTCAAAACCAAGCGCATCGAGGGGACCATCAGCGGCAGCGTCGTCAAAATTCTAACCGCGGACGCCCCTAGCTCCTACGGTTTGCGCCCCGATTTAATCGTCTGTGACGAGTTGACGACCTGGCCGACGCGCGAGCTTTGGGACGCGCTGTTCACCGCGCGCAACAAACGGCCGAAAAGCTCGCTGGTGATTATCTCCAACGCTGGCGTGCTACGCACCTGGCAGCACGACCTGTTCCTGCACACGCAGGCTGACCCGACGTGGTCCGTCTGGAGCACCGATCCGCGCGCCAACCCTACCTGGATGGACCAAGCACAGATCGACCGCGACTGCCGCCTGCTGCCACGCGCTGTCGCGAAACGCCTGTACGCCAACCAGTGGGTCGATCCGTCCGAAGAGTCTGGGTACCTGTTGCGCGCTGAAATCGAGGCCTGCCTGCGCCAGGGGCTGGAGCCGCACACTGCCCCGCAGCCTATGTCAAACTACGCGATCGGCATCGATTACGGCCCCCGCCGCGACCGGACAGTGTTGTCACTGCTGCACCAGGACGCCGACGGCGTCGTCTACGTGGATGAGTGCCGCGTGCTCCAGGGAAGCCACGAGCGCACCGTCGCGATCGCCGACGTGGAAGCCTGGCTGTCAGAAAAACTGCACACTTTTCCTAACGCCGGCGTCATCGTGGACCCGTACCAGCTCGAGGGTACGATTCAGCGATTCTCCGGCCGTTACAGCGTGGCGCGCTACCAGGCTCGCGGGCCGGTCGGCAACTATCACATGGCTGAGTTATTACGCACCGCCGTGCTGTCACAGCGCCTGCTGTGGGCGCCAGGCACCGGGCAGCACCCTGGGCTGGCTGACGACGATTTCACGTCTGAGCTGAGCAATCTGATCATCAAACAGCTACCGAGCGGCAAGTACCGCTTCGATCACGAAGCTGGCTGCCACGATGACCGCGCTTGCGCCGTGGGCATGGCGCTCCTGGCGCTGCATGAGAACCTGATCCCGCGCCCGCACCTGGTGCCTGAGCCCCTAAAGATCGCCCGCGAGCGGCTTAGCCCCAGGTACAACGGGGGCGCCAGCTTTAGCGGCAGCTTGTTCGGTCTTGATATGCCTGGCAGCCGCGGCGGCATCTAGTCGCACGCGGTAAGCTTGCACCGCCAACTGCAAAACATCTGCGTCTAAACCCTTATCGCTGATACCGAGCAGGCCCAGAATCTTGCGCAGGTAGATATCAAACATTATATTAGTTCCTAGCATCTTGATGCGCATACGGAGCTGATATGGCCAACCTTGATCCGAATACGCCGCAGGAGCTGGGTTACCCGGCGCCCCCGATCGAGGTGCCTGAGTCTACTCCGCCGAACCTGGGACTACCGGGGGTTCCACCCTACCTCAGTTTCGCGCAACTAGTCAACAGTTACAGTCGAAGCTTCCTGAATTACGATGAGGCGCTGCGCAACGGGCGCCAGCAGGCGCTAGCTATCCGGCGCGACCCCGTGCTGATCCAGGCGCTGCGGGCGCGCCAGATGCCTGTCGCCCAGCTCGAGTGGCATGTCGCCGCCGACGACCCCAACGACGTGCAGCAGGCGCGTACCGCTGACATTATCCAGCGCGCCATTAAACGCGTGCCGCGTCTACAGGCACTGCTGATGTCGCTCCTGGAGGCTGTGTGGTACGGCCGCGCTGGCGTGCAAGTTGCCTACCAGTGGGACTGGATCGATGGCATTAAAGTCTGCCGGCCGCGCCAGTGGTGGCCGCTAAACGGTGACAAGCTTGTCTTCAAATTTGACGGTACGCCAGGGGTGCTGTGTCACTACAACTTCAAGGGTGACTGGACGCCTACTGAGCGCGGCAGAGCGCACTTTTTCACGCCCCAAGAGCGCCCGGCGCTAATCCTGCACCATTTTGAGCCTGAAGATAGCGATTTCTACGAGGGGGAGATGGCTGCCGGCCTGTTCGGCGTCGGCATCCGCAGCCGCATCTACTGGTACTGGTACGTGAAGAGCCAGACCATGCAATATCTGATGGACTACATCGAGCGCGTGGGCGCGGGCGGGCTCACGGTGTACTACTACGAGGCTGGCAACAAGCAGTCGCTCGAAGAGGTGCGCCAGGCGGCTGAAAACCAGTTCAAATCCAACGCCCTGCTGTTCCCGCGGCCCCGCGACGCTGCTGGCAGCGGCGGCGCGCCAGGCATTGACCGTTTCGAGCCGTCCCAGTCGGGCGTTCAGCTCATTCAGCAGCTAGTTACCAGCTATTTTGACGACGTGATGCGGAAGTTCATTCTGGGGCAGGATCTGACCGCCACCGCTGAGCCGACGGGGCTCGGCAGCGGCGTCGCGGCGCTGCACGGGCAGACTTTCAGCCGAATTATCAGCTACGACGCGATCGCCCTGGCGGAAAGTCTCACGCAAGATCTCGTGCGCCCCATGCAGACGTTCATGGGCAAGGGGCATCTGGCGCCCTGCAAGTTCGTCTTCGAGGTTGACGCTCCCAACACGAGCACGATCCTGGCGGCCGCCCAGGCCTTCTACCAGCTAGGCGGGTCGATCGACGAGGAGTCACTGCGCGAGGCGCTTGGCTTGCCGTCGCCTGAACCAGGCAAGCCAATCCTGTCGCAGCAGCAAATGATGTCGCCGCAGGCTGCGGGAACCATCCCGGCCGGCGTGCCGATGCAGGGGCCGCCTGGGCCAGATCCAAGCCAACAGGGACTAGTCTCGCCTGAGATGCAAGCCGCGGCCGCGCCGCCAGGGATGGCATAATGCTACGCGATTTTGCCGAGCAATTGCGCCAACAGATGCTGGTTCGCCTGGCGAAGCCCGCAAGTGAGAAGAAGCTCAAACTGCCGCCCATCGTGGACGGAGACGTGCACACGTCTCCGTCGCCGCTGCAGGTGCATCCGTCTAATACCGACCTAACGCCGGACGAGGCGAAAGCGGCTCAGCCCGACAAGCTGAGCGACACGATGACGCCGATCGGCCCGACAGCCGGTCGCCCGAAACTCGAGGACGAGGACGGCGTTGTGCTGCCGCCCATCAAGGGCGCTGGCGGAAACCTGCGCACGCTGCTCACTTTAGTGGGGGCAAAGGATAAGACGCACTACCACGCCGTCGCCAGCCACCACGCCAACCTGATTAACAGCGCGCTCGCCGAGGCGATTGAGCTGTTCCCATCCCTGAAAAAGATCGCTAAGAGCATCCAGTCTGGCAGCATGCTCGACAAGCTACACTTGGTGACCGCCGCGCCCGCTCACGCCAGGATGCTGCGCATTCGCGAGATCATAGACGCCGGCGGGGTGAGCAGCGCACGGCGTCAGGACTTGGAAAAAGAGTACAAATTCTACCGCGACGGTATCTATGAGCTCGAGAAGCACGCTGTTTCGGTTCTGGGGTCGGACAAGAAGACGCCAGGCTACCCCGATGAGCGGGGGCTACTCGCCGACGAGAGCGGCGGTTCTAGTGCTGAGGGCGACGGTAATGACGACAAGCCGGCCGCCGAGAAAACCGGCGACGCCAAGAAAACCGATGCCGCTAAGAAAGCGAAGTTTGGCGCCGCAGCCGCGCTTAATCCGCACCTACTGAAGATCCTGGGCGGCTTGCGCATGGATCTGCTGGACGCCGCGCTGCCTAAGAAGTGGTCCGAGGTCCAGGACGAGATGATCCAGGCGCATATCGCCAAAGCCAGCGCAGCCGGGGAGCGCATGTCTAAGGAGCGCGCCAAGGCTGAGACGATGGGGCAATTCGAGGCTGAAAAGACGGCTAAAATTGAGCGCCTGCAGAAGATGCTGCGCACCTACTCAAAACTCGAGGCTGTCGTCTCGTCCAACGAGGTCGCCTCGCACGCGATCGCCGCTTCGAGCAGCGACAGCATGAGAAACTTCGCCTCCTGGTACTCCGTGGGCGCCACGCGTACCCTGGCGAGCATCATGGACCTGGTGAACAACTCGCCCGTGTACAAGCTGATCCGCGGCAAGCTGGGCAGGGTCGTGGCGTTCCACCCGAAGACTGGCCGCGAGGTTCCCGACGACTACGCCGGCGAAAAACATTACCGCGTGCAGTTCGATAACGAGAAACAGGCCTATGCCGCCGCGATGGTTATGTCGCTAATCGGCCCGACTAGCTCTAACGAGAAACCCAGCAGCAACGCCCGCGTGGCGTTGTCGATCCTGGAAGACGGGCTGCATCAATGGCACAAGAACAACCGCGATAAGCCAGACGTGCTCGCTAGCCAGCCTAGCATTATCGAGATTATGGCTGCCGCCAAGCACGACCGCGGGCACCTGGGCATCGGCAGCGAGTTCGGCAACCAGCACCCGAAGAAGTATTTCTCGGGGCTGTACCACAGCTTGTCGAAACGCGACCAGCTCAAGCTCGCCAACAAGTTCGGCCTCGTGCTGCTTAATCGCTCGCAGGACGATTTGCCGCCCGCCGAGAAAATGCGCGAGATGTTGAAGAAAAACATCGCCGCGTACCACCGCGACGACGACGGCAACAACTTTCTCGTGCCAATGAAGTCCACCAGGAAAAACGACGGCCGTGGGCGCAAGCCGATGGTTGATTTCATCCTGTCCGCCAACAACCTAGGCAAAGCGCGCGCGAGCGACATCCACGACCTGCTGGATCTGGCGCACCAGCACAAGAATGACGACGTTTTTGTCGGCGACGAATCTGACGCCACGTACGGCCTAGGCGTCGTGCACGACGCGGATGGCAACGTGATACCGAAGGGCTTCAGCGGGCGCCCGCGCGACACTAAGAAATATCTAAACATCATCAGCATGTTCAACCACGCCGCTGACATCGCCAGGATACACGCGGACAAGCCGGAGGACGAGCGCGCCAGGGCGATCGCCGACTCCCTGATGACATTGAACAACGCCGCCGGGCAGAACGCATTCGAGGCGCTGGGGCTGAGCCAGGAATCGTTGAAATCGATGTTCACGCCGGAGCGCGGCAAAAAGCTTACCCTGGACGACGCCAAGCGCATGCATGCGGAGAACCTGGCGCAGTACGTTGCTAGCCAGGACGTTAGCGACAAGGATCAACTGGCGTCGATGTTCCTGGCGGGCATGCACGGGCACCCGATGCTCAACAGCATGATCCCGGTCAGTCGCAACACCTGGTTCACGGGTGGCGATCACGAGCCCTGGACCTATCACGGCGCTGTTGGCTCCACTGAGCAGTTGCCTGGTATGACGCTACAGGGGCCAAAGTTCGGCCCGTACGCCCTGGGCGTCAGCTCCCCTGCCCTGGCATCGCTATCGCTGATGATGAACGGCTTCCAGCCCCCCATCGAGCGTTACGTGGCAGACCGCGTGATGATGGAGCTGCACAGCGACGCCCTGGGGCGCCTGTTCGGTGGCACCCCCGAGAGCGAGATCCAGCGCGCCGCCTTCAACCACGCCATGAAGAACCTGGGCGCGTTCCTGGGCAAGCAGTTTGGCGGCAGAGCCCTGACGATCGGCGAGCTGCAGGCGATTGCCTGGGGCGCCACGCAGGCCGCCGTCAGCTCCCTGGGCGGCGATAATCCGACAGAACAGCTCTACACTGGCGCCGAGCGGGCGTACAGGCTGCACCGCATCCACGCCCAGCGCGTGATTAATTACTACGAAAGCCGCCCCGAGCTGATGACGCCAGGCGTGCAGTCGATGCTGCACGAGTACCAGCACTTCCTCGACAACAGCACCACGCTGCGCACTAAGACGATGGCAAACGGCGTCGCCTACGCCAACCTCCAGGACACGCCTTACGTCGCAACGGCTAAGAAAAGCGCCGGCAAGCGTGAGAGCGCCGAGCGCAGGCAGACCCTGGAGAACGTCGGCGTGGAGGGTGCTAGACTGGACAAAGACATCCGACGCATCGGCAAGGATCGCCGGTTTTTTGCTAAGGAGCCTGCACATGACGGATCGGGACGCGGAAATACTGCGGCAGTTCGAGCCGATAGCCGAGAAGCTGCGCGAAAAATTGGCGCCGCTATCCGACGGAAGCTTTCTCTCAGCCGCAGCGCTCAACGAGGAGATGCACCACCAGTTCCTGCACTGGATGGACGCGCACCGCGCCGAGCTGAGCGAGGAATTCCAGCAGCAACTGGACGACATGCCGCGGCCGGAGCCGCACCTGATGCACCCGGCGCACCCGGAGCTGGGCATCCCGAACGATTGAAGTTTTCCGGCCAGTTCATGCGCAGCATGCTACTGGGGACTAGCTCCACGGCGCAAGCTTTCCGCAAGCAGCTTGACGGCATCGCCGAGCAGATCGGCGTCAAGGTTAATTCGTACAACGGCGTCGGCGACGGTATTAGCGAGAGCGTGCCAGCCACGGCGCACATATCACCGCAAGCGCTGGATCACGACACCACTCGCTACCTGGCGGCGTGGGCGGGCCTGCTAGGCGGCCGCAAGAGCGTGATGATGTTCCACCCCGACCCAAGCGGGCAGGATAGCCTCTACAGCATCAGGCTGCCGCTGACTAACATGCAGGACGTGCGCGCCGCACTCGACCGCCGCGGCGTCAAACACCGCACGATTATTCCCGGCGGCACTAAAACTCACGTGATCGTTTACGACCCCAAAAAGATCATGCGCGCAGCAGTCGCGCAGCTAGCGGAGGCACATGATGGCGACGTTCTTGAGTCCATCGGACACGCGGAATTCATTGGTCGTCCAACCAACAGCCCCAGCGCAGACTCCGACGCAGATGCGCGCGAGCATTATCGGCGGATCGTTGCCGACTTCGAAGAGCGTCGGGGAGTCCCGGATCAAGCCGGCTCCGCCGCAGACGGTGGTGGTGGCGGGGCACCCGTACCAGGAGCAGCAGCCGCTGGGCGTGCTCCCGCCGGCGGGAATATAGTCCGCGGGCTGACTTACAAGGGCGGCGCTTTCACGCCGGCCGCGGAGCAAAAGGGTCCGCCGCAGAAGCAGCCTGGCGGGCTGGAGCGCTTCCAGAAGCGCGCCAAGCTGAACCGCGCCAAGCGGATTGCTGAGGAAGGCGCTGCCAGCTACTCCGACAACGTGGACAACCCGCACACGCTAGAGGGCGACATCGCCCGCAACGTCGTGGTCGGCACATCGTTCAAGCCGCGTCAGACGGGACCGGCTGCCGCCTCCGACAATAGCGGAGAGTTTCGCGCATCCGGCTCGATTAGCACCCCGGCCGAGAGCTACAACGCCGCTACAGACGAAAAGGTTGACGACAGCCACCCACTGGTGCCTACTATCGGCGGCCTTTTCTTGGCGGCGTCTAAGATTCGCAACGTGCACAATAAGGCGGGCGTGAACCCCTCTTACTCGCAGGCTCCATCCGTCATCGCCCTGCCGCACGATATCGACGCCCTTCGCCACATGGTGCGCGCGACCGCCTCCCAGGGCATATCGCCGTACCAGCGCTACGGCGCCTGGATGAATTGGGCCCGCTGGCAAGGAGGCGATGGCCGGGCACTACGCCTCGTTGACGAGATGCAGGACGCCCTGGGGACGGCGTGCGCTGCTAAGCCGGAGCTGATGAAAGCGCTTTCCAGCGACGAACCGCTCAAGGTGAATCACGACACCCCCCTAAACGCCGGCGTGACGCGGCTCACAGGTATGATTATGCCGCACCAGGGCAACCTGCCGAACGGTACCAAGATAAACGCTCGCGGCAGTTTCTTTGCGGCGCTCGAAGATTACAACGCTAGCTACGAACATTCCAGCATGCCTAACTGGCGGAAAATTACCTACACGCCAGCCTCCGCTGCGCAGTATGGGCTAGTTGACTTTTTGACGCCAGATCATGGCAGAGAGACGTACTACGGCACGCCAGATGGGCACGTTTTCCTGCTGCCAGAACACGCTAACCGCCACATGGAAAACAATCCGCGCGTGGCGAGCCTGCACGGGCAGACGCACGACCCCTGGTACTCAATCCATAAGCGCGTTAACACGTTCACTAAGCACGACGACTTAATCCAGCGCATCGCAGGCGACAACGTGCTGTCAAAGGCCGAAGCCTCCCTCGACCCGATAGTGATCGCCGCGCTAAACGGGGGGACGCCTACTGACCTAGTCGGTAAGGTGCGCAGCGTCTTTGCCGGGGAGCCGGCCAGGTTCAGCAGGCTGATAAACATCCTCGCTGACGGCCTTGGGCGCAACAACCCAACTGAGGTTTTCGGCGCAAAGTTCAGTAACAAAAAGGATGGCTGGAACCTTAACGACGTTAGCTTGGCGCCTCCAGGCGGCGACACGCGCCCCATGCCGCCTGGGCAACTAGGCATGCACGCCGGCATCAAGCGCCGGAACGAGCTGGAGCACCTCGTCCAGCGCATCTCGTCTTTGTTTAAGAGCGACCTGTACGGCCCATCGTACGGTAACACTATCGGCGTCGGCGTCTCCCGAATGCACATACGAAACCCCGGCGCAATGCAGATGGCTGGCCTGGATCGAGACAAGCAAACGATCGCGGACCAATACTCTGATGGCAATCACGTTGATCCCGCCAGCATCATCGGCCTATCGAAAAACTCGTCGCCAAGCGTGCTCGCCCACGAGATAGCTCACTGGGCGGAAGGAAATATTCCAGGACTTAGCCGCGCCGTCATGGACTACATGTTCACGAGCGGCACCCCGGTCGGCCCGCTGCAGTTTAAGCCCAAACCTAACGAATCAAAGATCAAGGGGTACTTCGCAAAAGCGGACGTCCCCTGGGCGTCTAATGAAGGCGATGCGGATTATGCGCGCTATATGTACCCGTCGCGTTTTGTGCATCGCCCGCCTGGATACTGGCCAGACACGCCGTCGTTCTTCGGCGGTCAAACAAACGAATACTTCCCGCAGATGATCGGGGAATTCTTCGCGCGACCGGTAAAGTTGGCGCGCGAGCACCCCAAAGTCGCCAGGCTGATCTTGGGGCTAATGGACGGCAGTCTGAGGGACCACAAGTGAAAGGTACCGTATTCGCCGAGCTGCGCCTGGGCAAGTCTGTCCTGCGCTATTTAACTAACGGACGCATTAGCTACAGCGGCTGGCAGGGGCCGTCGCTGTTCGCAGCCGTCATGCACCACGCCAGCTTTTTTGGTCGTGGTGACGCGTTGCCTGCGATGGTTGCGATCCATAAAATACTTGATAAGTCACAGCTAGCGATTAACTGGGGAAACCAGCCGAAAACGCGCCTCGATCATCTGCACGAGCAGCTTTCGCAGATGACGTCAGACGCCGGCCGGGACCAGATCGCACAGCAGATACACGACGCGCAGCGCCACGCTCCCGAGGTGGACTGGGAGATCGCCCGGCGCATGCTGCAACAGCCCAAGGAGGACGCCAAGCATGTCACTGCGCGATGAGGTGGCTAAGCGGGTGCGTGTGAAGTTGGCGCGTGCCCCCAGGCCGAGCCCGCTAGACGCGCCAGTGACAGCCGACTCGTTCGGCGGGACTCGCGCCATGAGGAGCGTGCCTGGGATCTACTCGTCCGAGGCGCCAAGCCGCGACCCGTATATGCCCGGCCCGCACCCGTTTCACACGCAGCCGCTTCTCGGGCACGATGAAGACGGTGACGCCATCCGTCGCGAGCAGGTGCTGAATCGCCCTGAGACGTGTCACTTCGTGGCGTTCCATCCGCGCCAGGTGAGTCCGATCCTCCACAGCTATAACGATTACGCCGGCAGTTACGATCAGCGTGTCGCGTTTATTCGCCAGACGCGCCCAGACCAGCGGGTGCCCATCGTTAACGAGACTCTAATAAACGGCAAGGGCGACGAGGAGCCAGTCTTCCGGCAAATCGAGCAGGGGCAGCAGCGGGTCCGCGCCATTCTCGGGCTGCCAAACGATCGCCCAGGCATGGCTCTCCCGGTCTATTTCAAATCGCACCGCGCGGCCGAGCTGATGGCGCGTGCCGCCGGCGGCCGCGTAGAGACAGTGGCGTACGACCCGAGCAGCCTGTCGGGGGAAATTACCACTAGCAAAAACGTCCATGACGTCCGGCGGACTCCGGCTAGGATCGTCGAATTGGCCGGCGCGCGTCTTACCCCAAGCCATCGCCGCTGGTTGCCGGGCGGAAGATACACGTCCCTTAACCAAGTCCCCCACCAGCGTCCTGCGCCACAGATTCTGGCATCGCATCCGGCGTTTGGCGAGTACATCACCACCGTCGGCGCACACGGGCGACTGCCCGAGCACGGCGAAAACCGATACGGCTTCCTGGAGGCGCAACTGTCGCATCGCGGCGCTGAAGCCTGGAAGGCTGGGCTAAACTATCACGGCGCGCTAAACCACTTCGCTCAGGGGCAGCCGCACGACCCCGCCACAGGCGAGCTGGTTAACCACGACGACATCTCCAGGCTAGGCTCTACGGCTAGAGAGCTGTTCGGTCGATTCGCGGCGGACCCGTATGATCACCTGGCGCGAGCTGTTTTAGCTGATCACTTAGAGGAGGCTGGGCAGCACGAGCTGTCTGACGTGTTTCGTGCGTCGCTGCCGCAGCAGTTTTCCAGGCGTGGCGAAAAGATCCGGTACGCGGCGTCGGGCTCGACGCAAGGCGCAAACGGCTATTTTATATCGCATACGCCCGCGATAATCAGGCCGTTAGCCCTGCATGATGGGACCACGGCAATAGGGCAGCCGGGTATGCGCGCAATATCGTTTGTTTTTCC
>Ga0181356_1001255_pt1 | contig 11070 bp, 10 predicted proteins | sample Fa13VDMM110SN_FD_130104 | JGI IMG/M metagenome (GOLD analysis project Ga0181356, IMG submission 130104) | Freshwater viral communities from Lake Michigan, USA - Fa13.VD.MM110.S.N | ecosystem: Environmental > Aquatic > Freshwater > Lake | place: USA: Michigan | collected 2013-09-24 | reverse complement strand
TATAAGTTAAATTTGACACATTGTTCAGTGATGTATTTAGAGTGTTCTAATTGTAAGTGAGTAGCAAGTCCAATAGTAATGTGATATCCAAAATAAGGATTACCAAGACCCATAACATTTCTAATATTTTGAGCATCGTCTGATTCCGCTTTTAACCACCAGTGACCACTTTTATTAGATCTAACAATTGTAGGATCATATTTTATTGTGATTTCTTTACCATCAAACATTTCTCTCGCTTGAAGATAAATATCATCATCCACCATATCATTAATAAATGTTAAGTGTGTTCCTCTTAGTGGTTTATTTAAAAATAAATTAAATCTTTTTTGTAAAAACCAGGAGTAATAGGCATAAGTATCACAATCAAATTTCACAATAGCCACTTTTTTCCAAGTAGATTGAGCATTGTGTTTTTTAGTCACATTGATAGGATCGAATACTATTTTACCCTTAATTTCAAACATGATGCAAATATACATTTTTAATTTAATATATACAAAAAAATTAAAGTTGATTATGGATTTTGTATTTATCACAGTTTCGAATTTAATTTGGATTTTCTATTGCTTAACAGAAGGTGTTAGAGAAGGATTTTTTAATCACTATAAAAGTACATATAGAAACTCATTAAGGTATAACTTTAAAAAAATGTTTTTAATTCAAAGACTTTTAGTTTTATCAGCGACTGGTGGAATAATGTTACACACAATTGGATTAATAGCCTTACCTTTTGTAATTGGTCAACTTCTTATGTTTCACTTTTTACACAAAATGGCTTATAGTTGCACGGTAAACAAAATAGAATTATTAAAAACTGAACGACTAACAGAAAATAAAATAGTGGAAAAAGTAAAAGATCCTCTACTAATATTAGGCGTTACTCTACAAATATTCATCTATCTATTCTTTATGTAATTATGAAAAAGAAACTAACTAAACAAGAAAAAAATATTCTTAGAGAAAGATTTATTGTAAAATTCTGCAAACAAAGAAATTGGAACCATAATGAGTTAACAACTGGTCAAATGTTGATAATAACAAAACAACCAGATTTTTCAGAATTAAAAATTAACTAATAGTCTTTTTAACATAAATATCCGGTACCTCACATAAATCAGGTATCATATCACAAAGTTCAATTCTTTCACACAAATAATCAAAACCACCTGATTGACTTTCAATGTAAAGTGAATTCCCATTCCATTCAACTGATTTAAATCCAGGACAGAAACCTTGTGTAACTAGCCAATCTGAAATTAACACCGTTTCTTTATCAATTTGAGTTTTGGCAATAAACATCTTAGAAGAGGTTCCACTCTCTGTTCTAAAATATGAGTAATTATCATATTCCCACTCCGAATCTGAATCAGAGTTGAAACTGACATAATCATCATCTTCATAAATATCTCGACCAACACCAACAATAGGTAATGTTTCCCAATCAATTTTACAAGCAGCCTTACATAATCTTTCTAAGTGAAGAATATCTTGATTTTCTGAACGAGTGTGTTCGCTATAATAACCAACCGAGATATTTGTACATTCTGGTATCAAAGATGTAAATTGAGCAGAGTCTGTGTAAATACCAGTTGGATCAGGCATATATTTAAAATTAACATCTTGCTCATTCAATCTTTTTGAAAGTTCTATAGCAAATTCACCAGAACAACATTCTCCGTAAAATTGCTCAGTAATAACCGAGTCTGTACCCCTTCTATCAAAAGAAACACATTTTGTAATTAGGTTTGAAAATTCAGTATTAACCCAGTTCTTAGATAATTTAGAAGAACCAACACATCCTCTTTCCTCACCAACGAAGAAATAATAAAGTCCAGGAACATTCTTTTCAATCATATAAAGTAAGACAGTCATACCAGCTTTATCATCAGCACCTAGTATTGTTTCACCATTTGTTCTGATTATGTTTCCATCAATTACATGTTTTACTTTTTCTTGCTGACGGTCAGCAGTGTCAAGATGACAAGTAAACATAGTAGTAGAATTACTACCGACTTCAATATAGAAATTACCATGTCCATCTTCTTTATAGCCTTTTGGGAGTTGATTTATTAATCCAATTTCTGTACCGTGTGGGTATGTTTTACCTGTTAATTGTAAAAACTTTTGTTTTATATTCATTTATAGTATAATTTATTACAAAAATACAAAATAATTTATTCATCTCCAAATAAATGTTGTAGTTTTTTATCTCGTATATAAGCCTTTTTAAGAGAATCTATTGTAGCGGTTGAACCACTTATCTTATCACTAAGCCAAGTTTCATGTTTGTGTAAATCTTTATACTCATTTCTAATAAGAAAATCATTAACATCATCACTTGTTTTATAATGAAACTCTTTAGCTACAATAATTATGTTTAATTCTAAATTTTTAAGATGATTAAGATACTTCCACATATTATCTTTTTTAATAGACCACATATCAATAATCAATAGATTAACTCGAAAAAGATTTGACTTATCAGAAATCTTTTCACAAAAATCTTCAAAGTTATAAAACTCAATTTTATTATTTAGATAGTGATATAAACAAAGGTCATTAAATTTATGACCATCGGAAGGTTTAGGTGGTGTGAAAAGAACATAGTTGTGACCAGCCAAATCCAAAAAATTAACTATGTCGCTAACTCCAATAGCAACAGAACTGGTATCACCAGTGAAATAGTTATATTTTTTTAGGTCGACCATGAATATTCTTTTGTTTAACATCAACGATAAAGTTATGTATATGTAAAAATCTTCTACCAATTAGTAATTGAAATTTCATATTCTTTCTTGAAGTAAGTGTAACAAAAATTCGATAATTTTTTTTACCCAATTTCATTTTTAGTTTAACTCCATATCTTTTCTGAGATTTACCATTTGAACTTTTAACATCCAATTCGGTCCAACTTTTATAGATATAAGTATTTTTACCTATCCTTACTTTTAGACCACACTCCTCAATCTTCACGTAATCAACATGTAAAGCGGCACTAAAAGCACCGGTATCAATTTTTGACAAAATTATACCTTCATTTAGATTTGGAAAATAGATCTTCTCAGTTCTGCCTATTTTTTTCATTTCTACCTATTATTTTTTTCATCAGAAGCGTTTCTTTGTAATATATAAAATATGTTATTGATAACTAAAATTTCTTTGGGTAATTTTCTAAGTTATAAGAATGAATATATTAATTGTTTATTACATAATGCTAATAATGACTGTTTATCAAATATATTTGTTTTTATAGACGGACATGATAAAGATTTTCCAAAGCACAATAAAATTAAGTATCAATTTAAAAGAAATTCTAATGACTATAATCTAATTGATTTCTGTAGGAGACAATCACAAGATTATAAAATAATATGGTGTAATAACCCACTTATAGGATTTAATGAAGATTTAAGACTCATTGAAAATGAACAATCTTTATTCAAATCTAAATATTTTATGATATTTAATAAGGATACAAAAATTAATACTGATCTATCAATTGAGGAACCATTTAAAAAGCCAAATATAAATCTAACAGATTATAGCTCAAAAAATTCAACTTCAATTACAGATAAAATAATAGATGAAACCTCTATAAGAAAAAAAGGCGAAATAGTAAATTCAAATGAAAAAACGTTATCTAGAAATCTAGATGTAATAATAATCTCAGTAAACTATAATGACTTTCTTATAACAACACTTGAAAGAAATTCTATCAAATTTGATAATATCACAGTTGTGACTTCAAGAGAAGATAAAATGTGTCAAGAAATTTGCAATAAATTTGGAGCAAAACTGATAGTCAGTGAAATCATGTATGAGGATGGAGCTAAGTTTAATAAGGGGAAAGCTATAAATCTAGCTATAAAATCTCTTAAAAATCCTGGATTTATTTTATTGATAGATGCTGATATTATTGTAAAAGAGGAAATAAATACAGAATTCTTAAGTTTTGATAGTCTTTATACATCAGATAGATGGATGTGTAACACATACGAAGATTTATTAAAAATAGAAAAAGAAGGAAATAGTAAAAATTACTCATATAATGAAGTTGATAAAGGCTTAGGTTTTTTTCAACTCTTTCACTATTCAACAGGAAGTCTTTATCCAGAATCTTCAGAAAATGCTGCATTTTCTGATTTACTATTTAGAGATAGATTTACAAAAAAAGAAAGCATAAATAACTCTATAATACACTTGGGTAGAAGCTATCAAAATTGGGACGGAAGAAAAACTGAAAGATTTTTAACAGATTCTCAATTTCAAAAAATATTCAATTCTATAAATAAAATATTCAATGTAAATGAATATTTTGATAAAATATATTGTCTAAATTTAGATAGAAGGAAAGATAGATGGTATGACGTATCTAAAGTTTTTAATAAACACTCCATAAAAGTAGAAAGATTTAAAGCTATTGATGGTGTAGATATATTGGATGAAGAATTACTTAAAATAAATCCTAAATTAATCACAGATGAAGATGCAAGTAAGGCTGGATTGATAGAAAATAAAAACGCACTTGCTTGTTTACGTAGCCATATAGAAATTATAAAACAAGCAAAAGAAAAAAACTATGAAAAAATTCTAATTTTTGAAGATGATGTTATTTTAAGTGATAAATTCTCACATGTAATAAAAAAAATTAAAAAATTAGATTGGAATTTTATATACTTAGGAGCAAGCCAATTTGAATGGGATAAAATAGAATTAAAAAACGGATATTACAAATCAAATAATACTTTAGGGACATTTGCATATGCTATAAAATCGGAATTATACGACTACTTAATAGAATTATTTGAATCTACAAATCTATCAATTGATAACACATTAAGTATATTTCAACAAAACTCTATCTTCAAATGTTTAACAATTTATCCAAATATTGTAATTTCAAATGTATCAAATTCAGATATAAGAGATTCTAAAAATCTAGATGAATACTCTGAAAAAATGAAGTGGAACTTAGGTGATTTTGTTATAGACAAAAAGAATAAAAATTTTGAAATTATAAATTTATCTAAAGAAGAAACAGGTAAAAAAATTCTATTTTTAATAAATATTAATGATGTTGGAGGAGCAGAATATGTATCTTACCAACACATAAAAATGTGTAAAAAACTTGGATACAGACCGGTGGTGGTCTCTGCTGAAAAAGGAATGTTTTTTGATAAAATTAATGAATTAGAAGTTGATTTATTTTATTCAGAACTAAATAAAATTGAAAAAAGTTTAATTTTAGATACACTTAAAGAACTTAGCGAGGACTGTGAAATTATTTACAATTGCAACTATTTTGGAATAACACCTTATTTGAAAAAACTTAAAGAGTTAAAAGAATTTGAATATTACACAATCGCTCACTCTGATATTGAATGGGTTGTAAATAGCATATATGAATATGATAATATAACCGATAAATATATTGTGATACATGATAAAATCAGAAATGAGTTAAATAAAAAAAACGTATGCAATACTAGAATATTCACAATTCCAAACTTTGTTGATTATGAAGAAATAAAAATAAAATCCGAAAAAATAAATGTATCGGAAATAAAAAAAGAAATTGGAATTAACCACGAAGACTATGTAATTGGGATGGTTACAAGAATATCACCTGATAAAAATATCCTAGACGCATTAAAAGTGATAAAAAATGTAAGTGATAAAATTGAAAACGTAAAGTTATTAATGGTAGGTGATGTACCAAATAGAAAAGATGCCAAACCATATAAAGATGAAATAATTAATTACATTAAAGAACTGGGAATCGAAGATAAAGTAATAATAACAGGACATATAGATAATAACGAGGTATATAATTATATAAAATGTTTTGATTTAAGTATAAATACATCACCAAGTGAGGGACTACCTATATCCATGCTAGAACAGATGGCATGTGGAATACATTGTATTTTTCCATCACACGGTGAAATACCAAATGTATTAGAAAATTTCGGAACCGTAATAAATATAAATCAAAAGAGATCTTTCGAATCAAAAGATGTTGATAATTATATCTTTGGAAGATATAGTGATATCGAATTACAACCATTCGTAGATGAAATATTAAAAATAAATAAATATGGCCAAATTTCTCCAGAAATAATATCTAATCAGATAAAATATACAAGAAATACCAATGATTTTGAATACTTTTTTGACTTTTTATATGGCGGTTACAAAGAAGGAGTGACGTTCTTAATAAGAGCGAGAAATGAAGAGCAAAATGTCGAGGAGTGTATAGAGTCAATTTTAGATGTAGCTGATGAAATTATATTTGTCGATCACCTTTCAACAGACAACACATATCAAAAAGTAAATGAAATTTCCAAAATAAATAAAAAGGTAAAGTTATTTAAATATGATAGAGAAGTTCCTAAACCAGGTTTTAACTATAGGGAAAATGTAATAAAAATAGGCAATAGTATATCAAATTATTACAACTTTTGCTTATCCAAAGTTACAAAAAAGAATATTATAAAGTGGGATGCTGATTTCTTAGGTGTAAGTGACAATCTTTCAGAAATGATAGAAAAATTTGATTTGAAAAATAGAGAAGATCGGTTCTCGCTATGGTTTACTGGAAAAACACTTTTTAAACATAATAATGAAAATTATGTAAATGAAAATTCTTACTATAATGAGTATAGAGCATTTTCAATGGTTAAAGGTGTAAAATGGGAAGACGCGATAAGATGTGAGTATGTGTGTAGAAACTATGCAGACAATTCAACATCAATAAGATATGAAAATGATTGTTTTTATGAAATAAAAAGAACAAACATTGACGAATTCTCATTAAGAGAAAGTTTAATAGATAAGAGAGATGAAATTGATTACAATATTCTAAAGGAACTAAAAGAAAATAAAATACCAGTTGGGTTAAAATTATATAGAAATCCAAAAGAATTAAAATTTATTCTAATCTGCGCAACTGGAAGAAGCGGTTCTACCGCCTTACAAAGAATTATAAACACAATACCAAATGCTCTTATAAATGGTGAAAATCATGGTGCTATAAATAATTTATTACAATCTTATGTAAATATCAAAAAGGCTTCAAAACTTAGAGAAAACTCTATACCAAAACATAAAGATGGTGGATTTTATGATGCATCAGAATGTGAGAGTAATAATATAAAGCCATGTTGGTTAAATTATTTTGACATAGATGACTATAAAATAAATATTAAAGGTTTAATAACAAAATTAATAACAAATAATCATACCGATAAAAAAGTAGTTGGATTCAAAGAAATAAGATACTACGAAAATACTCACCTAATAGACGAATTTTTAGAATTATTCCCTAATACAAAGGTTATATGTCATTATAAAGAAAATATCAATTCACAAGCAAATAGTAAATCAAAAAACAACTGGTGGACAGAAAAGGATAAAGACCATCTATTAGAATATAATAAAATATTAAAGGATTATTCAAGTAGTAGAGACTTCGCATTTGAATTTACTTTTGAAAAAATGTTTGAAATAGAAGAGGTTAAAAAACTATTTGATTTCCTAGGAGAAGATATTGATATCGAGAAATATCAAAACATTATTAACAATAATTTAGATTAAAAATATCTTTTATTTTTTAATATATAATAAAAAAAATTTTTATAATGGGAACTGTTAAGAAATTTGAAAAAGAAATAGACTTACTTTTTGAAAAAGTATACTCAGTAAATGAGTCAATTTCATCTATAGAAAGAGAGGCTCTGATAAGAGGATTTGAAGATGGTCTTAACGAAGGATTTGGTTCTTGGTTAGGCACAGCATTTGGAAAAACTACAAATTTCTTTAAAGGTCTTCCTGATAAAGCAAAAGAATTGTACCAAACAGGTAAGAAATATGCATCACAAGCTTGGAATTGGATTAAAGATCTATCAATTAAAATAGTAGATGGTGTGAAAAAAGGTTTTGAAACATCAGTTAATTTTTGCACAACTAATTTCAAAAAATTCACAGATTGGTTATCAAACACATACAATAACGCAATTGAAGGTATAAAAGCCGCTTATGAAAAATTTAAAGGAAAAATTGCCGATTTCTCAGAGTGGTGTGTAGACCTTTGGAATAGAATGATTGAAAATGTTAAATCTTTAGTTAAATCGACTAAAGAAAAACTACTTGCTATGGGTGAGAGAATCTCTGAATGGGTTTCAAATAGTTGGAATACTATTAAAGACTATGCAGAAAGAGCTAAAAATTCAACAGTAGAAGCATTCAGAAAATTAGGCGAAATGGTATCAAATGGACTGAAACATGGATTTAAAAAAGCAGGTGAAATCTCATCAATGGTTCTACTTGTTTGTGCTTGGCCGTTTTCTAAACTATTTGAGATGGTTAAAAAAATTCCATCTCTTTTTCAAAAACTTGTAAAAATCGTAAGTGATTACATAAAAAGTGAAATTGAAGATTTCAAAAGAGCTTATGGTGAAGAAATGGATAGATATAGACTATCTAAAAATAAACCACCAGAACCACCAACAGATGGTCCTACCGTGGACCTAAGTCTTCCAGAAGATGAAGAAATTATGTCTGATGAAGAAGCGGCTAATAGCTTATCTGAAATCAAAAGAAAGTTAGCGGCTAAAAGAAACGAAAGTTTTATTAAACATTTTGAAAACCACAATATCAAAAGTAGAAGAATTAAAAAATTTAGAAATTTCTAATTTAAACAAAGTAGTCATTTAAAAATATAAAATAAAAATAATATTTTTAATGAACTATCAACCTTCTTTCACCTTCATAATCGGCTATAGAAATAAACCGGACAGATTAAACAATCTTAAAAGAACTATAGATTGGATAAATGGATTCTCAAATTCTCAAATAATTTTAGTAGAACAAGACAAACATTCAAAAATTTCACATCTCAATTTAAGATGCGAACACATTTTTGTAAAGTCCGATATGCCGTATAACAGGTCTTGGTCATTTAATATAGGTTTGAGATACGCAAAATCACAAATCGTGGTATTTGGTGACTCTGACCTAATAATGAACCCAGAAGACTTCATTAATGGATTAAAAGCGATGTCCGAATTTGAGATGGTAAATCCATACTCATCTGTTGTTGACTTAAACCCCCAAGAAACAGGTCTACCATTTGAACAAATTGTCAAAATTAATAGACCAGGTAGAGGAGAAAATGATAATCAAAAAATCAATATATCGGGTGGCATCTCAATGTTTAGAAAAGAATCTATTATGAAAATTGGAGGTTGGTCAGAAGACTTTATAGGATGGGGCGGTGAAGATGATTTTCAAACTATAAAAGTACATCATTTTCTAAAATGGACAGAACTAAATGCCAAATGTTATCATTTATTTCATAATAAAGAAAATATTGACCAGAAGCTTTATCAAAAAACTTTACAAATTTTACAAAAAGCAAAAACTTTGAATAGCCAAGAGTTACTTAAATCTATATCCAATAGTTTACCGAAAATAGGAATGAAGAACAAATATGACACCTTCTGATATGACACCTTCTGATTTAAAAAATATCTGTAATTACTCAGATAAACAAATGAATCTACCGAATGGTTGAAGATGGTGATTATGAGAGAGCTAAGCTAATACTTCAGTTAGGAGGGTCTCCGGATCTGATTCTGCAATTGCTAAAGCTAAAGACATGAATACACAAAATCAAAAGTCTAAAGCAAATGGACCATTTTCATCATTAGATGTTACTTTACAAGGAGACTTTGAAGTGTATTACAGAAGAATAATAACAAAGATACAGATGTGTTCTAATATAATTGCGATGGATGGTAGGATAGGCAGTGGAACATCTATACTTTACGGTAAAAAATTAATACCATATATCAAGAACGCAATCAATCAATTTGGTTCAAATAATATAAACGGATTAATAGCTCACTATAGTCACTTAGTAGATGATGATAAAGTTATTGTATGTAGAGCAAATAATATAGATCAACCAGGACTGCCACTTGTTGATAATTCAACAACTGGAAATTACTTTTTTGAAAAAACACCAAATTGGCATAAACAGTATTGTTGGTTTAAAATAAAATAAACAAAAAAATGACAGAAATTATAGAACCAAATCCTATATTAATTGAATATGTTAAAATATCAAATGGTCTCTGGACAGGATTTGATAACATCACACATCTAATGACAAAATCAGAACAACTAATGGCAGATGAGTGGCACTACATAATGAGTAATTTGGAACAAAATATTTTTTTATTAAAAAGAATTAATGAGAAAAACCTATTACCGGATGAAATAAACATATGTGATGCTGGCATTGGATTAGGATCTGCTCTTTTTGACTTATATATACAATCTAAAGAAATAACAAATAAGAAATTTAATTTCTACGGAGTAGAAAAACAAGAAAAATATATTGAATATTACAATCAAAAACTCTCTCACTTTTGGAATGGCGATTTAAAATTCATTGAATGTGATATAATGGAACACGATTTCTCAAAGTATAATATTGTTTACTCATATTCACCATATAGAAGTCCAAGAGACTTAGTAACATATTACACAAAACTAAAAAATGAGATAAAAACAGGATCTTTAATAATTGAAAACCGTGAAAAAGGATTGGGTTTAGATTCAACACTAACAATGGTTGAAGGTTTAGAGAAAATCGAAATTGATGATATTTACATATTCAAAAAAATATAAAAACACATTAAATTTAATTAACCGATTGAACTCTAATTTTATCATACTTAATAAGTAGTTGGTACAAGTCTTCAAACTCACCTTCAGGATTTTTAACCACCCTCTTTATCCAATTTTTATTATTTAGATATTCAACTATCATACCAATTTTAAAATCTTCTTTTTTAGTCGGTTTCCAATATCTAAGCTGCTCGACAAAAGAAAATGATAAACCATTATATAAATAGGAAATATTCTCAGAATCTGTATTATAAAGCACTATACCAAGTGGTTTCTCAGAACCATCTTTAAATATCTTCTTCGCCCCATTTTCACCTTTATATTTTATTATACCACAATCCTGATGAAATTGATTAAGTAAGAAAATCAAAT
>Ga0181356_1001251_pt1 | contig 11078 bp, 16 predicted proteins | sample Fa13VDMM110SN_FD_130104 | JGI IMG/M metagenome (GOLD analysis project Ga0181356, IMG submission 130104) | Freshwater viral communities from Lake Michigan, USA - Fa13.VD.MM110.S.N | ecosystem: Environmental > Aquatic > Freshwater > Lake | place: USA: Michigan | collected 2013-09-24 | reverse complement strand
TCCTGGAGAGAGAGCTCTTCATCCAGTTGAGTGGAGAGGCCTGCTTCCATTTTATTACCCACAAGATAGTCTCCTCTTCCTGCTGGCATATCGGTCGTCTTTTTCGCGGATCCTATTCCATAAAATAGGGTCCAGTCTCCTCTACCGGAAGGGATCTTTCCAAGCACCGCATGCTTTCTTCCGAGTAATTCAAAGGCAACTATTAGATTTGAATAGTCATCTTGCCATAGCTTTAAGATTTTTATCTCAGGCTTTTCCTCTTGGGCGTATTTTTGAAATGATCTGATGTTCATGCCTTATCCATTTGTAAGTTGAATTATACAAGATTATTAATTAATAGTATATAAAATACTTTAGTCAAAACTTATAATCTATCAATATTGTGGTATAACTTATTCAAAGCTTTATTTCAGATTAGGAGTTTTTATGATCAAGAGTTTAGTTAAGGCAGCAGCAGATCTGGACCGTGCAGGTTTCCATGTAGAAGCAGATTTAATGGATAAAATTATGCAAAAGGTCGCAGAAGATCTCTCCGAAGAGGAATCTGACGCCAATGATTTTGGATTCCTGGGCAATGATTCGGATGAAGAAGATGATTCTGTCGATTACGATGATGAATCCGAAGAAGAAGGCGAAGAAGAAGATGAAGATTCTTCCGATCACTCCGTAGAGGAATGCCTCTCCTATTGTAGCTCGTTCTCTCTTGAGGAGAAGGTAGAGCTTATTAAAGCATTGCTTGACTCTATGATGTAATTATGCATTCTGCGGCTTTTAAGAATCTAGCAAGACTTCAAAAATCTCTTATTGCAACCGCATCAAGAGAAGATATTTTTGAGGTTTCCACTCTTGCGGATGTTTGGGCCTCAGAAGATTTTTTAGTTTCCGTATCTAAGTGCAGTAATAGAATCTTAAAAGTTGCAAAAGATCTTTCTAAATTTGCTACCGTTTACTATGGCAAGGGTGGCGCTGGACTCCTTCTTGTTTGCAAGGAGGATGGTACGGTTCTTCTCCTAAAGAGATCTAAGTTTGTAGAACAACCATTTACTTGGGGAATTCCTGGTGGAGCCCTAAGCAAAGGAGAGGGGTGGCATAAAAAAGAAGATATTGAAGGCAATGGAGACTTCTCTGATGAGGACTTTTCTGAAGCAGCATTCCGAGAAGCCGCAGAGGAGCTATTTTCTGATTCATCGGTAGCCCTAGACAAAAGCAAGATGAGTCTTGTCGGTCAAACCGAATTTAAGGATGGCGGGTTTACCTACAGGACCCTTGTCTATGACATACCTTTGGAGGAGAAGAAAAGAATTTCGGCAAATCTATCATTAAACTGGGAAAATGATAGAGCTAAGTGGTACAGACTTTCTGATCTTCCACTTAATCTACATTTTGGTATAAAATTCACCAAAGATAATTTGGAAGAACAAGGAATTCAACTCTTTGAATCAAAAGAGGACGAGCTTGATTGGATTCGAGAGTATCTTAAGGGACTCACTGGGAAGGTTGGTCGAGAATCACGTCAGGTAATTAAGGACCTTATTGGTAAAGTATCTGTAATGATTCCAACAAAATTAGAAGAGGGAGAAGATCATAGCGACTTTAGATTTAGACGTACCCATGCTGTGCATGACTTTTTTAATTATGCTGTGAAGGAAATCTCTAGGGCTGGAGAACGAAAGACCGCAATTGAGATGATAAATTATGCCTCCAGATTTGCTCAAAAACCAAAAGATAAGTATAGATTTACTGATGAAAAATCACTCTTAAAAATGCCACGCTCTGAGCAATCGGCGCACGCAGGATTTTTCTATCACGGTAGCGAACTAAGAAATGCCATCTCAATATTAAAGTCCAATACTTTTATTGGGGCAGGAGCCTTCACAAGATTATCATTAACACCAGACCTAAGCGTTGCTGCAAAATTTGGAGATACTATATTTGTTTTTGATGCAAAAAAACTACAAAGAAGTGGTGCAAAAAAAATGAATTATGGTGATATACCAAAGATAGAGAGGGCAAGAGAACAGTCGGGTAAACCAATAGATGAAAACTATTTAAAAAACCCATGGATTTCCGAATTGTATCATTATGAGAAGGAGTGGGTCCTACCACTTCCATATCAAATTAAACCTGGCGATTTAGTAAAGATAATATTCTTCTCAAATACAAGAGACAAAAAAGATAATGGTCGTGGGGGTGGTGCTTCGGCAAACGAAGCATTTGCAGCACTTGATGAGGCTACGGATATTCCCATTGAGATAATGAATTATCCGAGCTTTGGATCTCATTCCCCACCATATTCGAAAAAGATGGAGCCAGAATCTGTAAACCTAACAGAGCTAGTCTATACTTCGGCTCTTTCGGAGCAGGCATCTGCAGAAAATCTAATGAAAAAATATCTCAAAGAAAGAACCAAGGAATTTCCATTTACTGATTCCACTGGAGATCATACAAAAGACCCTGTTTATGGAATGGCGTGGGCTCTTAATAGAGCGATAGAGAATATGGGAAGTTACGCCAGACAGCTGGATTTTAAGAGCAACTATGATGCTGGAAGGATTTTTGAATTTTACTCTGAAATCAAAAGAATGGCCGAAAGAATAGGATACCTTGCCGATAACTACAGGTGGGAAATTCTTATATCTTATGGCCTTAGCTATAGAGATGAGGATAGGGCAAAAGAACTTTATGAACCATATGTAAATGCGATGAAGGAGATATGTGAGAAAATAGTCTCAAAAGAAGATGATTTTAAAAATATAATCTTGAAGAAAAATTTTGGAGATACCGATAATCCCAAAGAAGAAAATTATATTGTCAGATACTTTGTTTATCCCTCTGGAGAATCAGAGGTAATAAGAGGAGGGGCAAGAGATTTCTGCTCAAAAAACATTGATAAGATTCTAGCCATTCCAAACCTAAGAGAATATCTTGATACTAATGGTCCAAAGGTTTATGGAGAAAGTAACTATAAGTGGTATTCTAAAGATATAAGTGATTATAGTCTTAATTCAAGAATAGAAGATGCTATGAGATATGCAGACCCTACCAAGATTCCAGACGATGCATATGTAGAACATTTCCTATCTCTCATAGACTCTAAAAAACTTGATACCATTCCAGATGATAGATTGGAAAGACTCGGAAAAAGATATCTTGCAGAGGGAAGGGAAAAATACGCTGGCGGTGGCAAATATGACGACCAATGGATCTATAATTATAGAGGTTATAGATCTCCAGAATTTAAGAGAAAGCTTGAGATTTTAATGAGGGCTATGAATAAAAATAGCCAAGGCTTTGCCACCGAAGACTTGGAATCTTAAGAATTAAGAGTTTTAATCAGAGATGCCTTATCTCTTTTTGATAAAGAAGTTACATCCACACTATCCTTCAGGAGTGCAGATATTCTTCTATCTTTTTTTGCGTTCTCTATACTTTTAAATTTAGACCTAATCAACCTCTCTATGAGGGAGTCTATTTTTGATTTCATATAGATATATTACGCTCTTTTAACTCTCTGCTTAAGAAGATAAACATTTCCCTCATGTTTGTTGTGTAGGGACATCAGCATATCATCAAACCCAAGGGTGAGGGATCCTTCTTCCTTCATCTTTCCGTAGAGCTTCTTGGTATAGGCGAGAAATAGTTTTTCCATTTTAAGGGAAGCTTGAGCTAATTCGTAGCCTAAGGTGTTCTCATCCATCTCTGGAACATGATCTAGAATTTGGGAAACAATTCCCATAACTGTTTTGACACAGACGAAATGATCTCCACCAAGGCCAACCATCTTCTCTGCGAGCGCATCAATCTCTTCACCTAAAGATCCGTAAAGTCTTTCAAAGAGAAGGTGGTCGCCATAATAAGGCTCGCCCTTTGAGATCCAGTGTGCGTGTTGATAATAGGCTTGAATTGCCTTTAGGAGAGCTAAGTATTTTTTTAGGTCCGCCTCTGGCAGCGCAGCATACTCATCATCACCTACATCGAAAGAAAATTGTTCATCTTCTTCCGTGTGACTTTTATAGTTGCTTATTGCAAATTTATTTAAACTCATAGAATCTCCATTATTTAGCAGACATATAACGCAGTATTATTACCAGAGACCACAAAAAAATCAGATAATATTCGTATATATAGTAATGCTAAAAGAAAATGAAATACGAAGGGCCGATCACACCATTATTAGCTACAATGATCTTAAAGAGGAGCTGTCTTTAGATCTTGATTCCAATGCAGAGATTGCGGTAGGTTCGGATTCTCAATCTATGCCGCGCCATATCTCCTTCGTTACCACCATCTGCGTTCACCACCCTGGCCTAGGTGGAAGATTTTACTTTATTAAGAACAAGCAGAGCTCAAAGTTATTTCCAAGCATGAGGCTAAGGATTATGAATGAGGTCTTTCTGAGTATTGAGGCGGCCAACGATCTAGAGGAGATGATTTCTAGGAAGGCAGAAGTTCATCTTGACATAGGCGGGGAGGAGCGTGTCTCGAAGACTTCAAGATTTTGCAAAGAATTTATTGGGATAGTTAATTCTTCCGGTTTTGTCTGCAAGATAAAGCCAGAGAGCTGGGCCTCGTATGTTGCCGACCGGTTTACCAAATCCTAGCAGGATATCTCTTCTGGGTTCATTCCTCTTCTGGCTAACTTCTTTCTAAAGATGGGATGTCCCGTAATTTTCCAAGCCTCCCAGATTTTTAGCATATTGGAGTCGGAATGGATCTTGATGGTATCAAAGGTCTCATTCAAAATATATATTATCTGAAGGTAATCGTAGGATAAATCCTTGTATAGTTTCTCCTTGGGGAGAACTTGGTGCAAGCGGTAATAGGAATATCTTCCTATCAGGAGATGATAATCAAATTCTGAAAATTTATTACAAAACGCCTCAGGAATATAACCCGCAATACTGAGATGATAATCTCCATTCAGCTTTAGATATTCTAGAGTCTCTATTGTCTTTGGAATTTCTCCCAATAGAATTAGAGGGTCTATCATCCCATCGGGTCTTTGTGCGGATGTCTTTAGTAAATCCTCTGCGCAAAGCTTTATCAAATAAGATTTTAGCTCATTACTCATCTTATAATTATAGGATGAGCATGCATCTTCCAAACTGGATCTAAAGATATCTTTAAATGACGGGTATAACATTCTTCTTTATACTTTTTTATTAGCAGCAGAAGACTGAATAGTTAGAACCCTATCTTTACAGGGGGACTAACTCTCGGCCTTCCATTTATCCCGGCACCCGGACAACACTTATTTTCTTCTGCTGCCTGCTCATGCTGAGCCTTAGAATACCAATTCCAATGCCCGCATATTTGAATCTCTGGACCAAGAGGTCTTTTCTTCTTTTTTTGAGATGGAAGCTCTGCTGTGATCTCCTCTACGGACTCTTCTTCTAACCCCTCATCATTTACATCCTCAACTACACTCTCCTTGAGAATCTCTTTGGGTACCTCTTCCTTTGGCTCCTCCTTGCTCACCTCTTCGTTCTGAAGTTTTTTAGCAGAGCCAATTTCTTCAAGCCTTTGCTTTCTACTTTTTGGGGCAGAATAAATCTTTGTAAGATCCAAATCTTCTAATTTCGTCTTTTTCATTTGGTTCCGCCTGTCTTCTTTTCATTGTAAGTATATTTGCATTTGGGAAAATTAGTGCAAGCATTGAAAAGTCCAAACGAACTTTCCCTAATGACCATCTTTATGTTGCATTTTGGACAATCATATTTTGATGGCAACACCTCGGCCTTCTTCTTTCCTGAGGCCTCCTCCTTCTTTATGTACTTACATACTGGATAGTTACTACAGCCTTTGAATTTGCCCCACCTACCTTCTCTTTCTTTTAGTGCTCCACCGCACTCTGGACATGGCTCCGCAGTTTCCTCATTTTCCGAAACCTCTTCTCCGTCAACCCCTATCTTTACGGTGTGGCCACACTTTGGCCATGACGAACAGCCAAAGAAGATATCATGCTCTCCCTTCCTCTTTACCATCGGAGATTCGCACTCTTTGCATACGCGATCAGTCTTAAATATATCCACAGGGCTTATCTTCTTAGCTTCGCTAATTGAAGTAGCCAAAGCTGCATAAAATGCTGTCATTACCTTTAGGTAATCTCCCTTGCCACTCGCTATTGCGTCAAGGTCTTCTTCCATCTTTGCGGTCATTTCGGGCGAGACAAGCAGTGGAAAGGAGTGCGAAAGATAATCAGAGACCATTATTCCCAGCTCTGTAGCGTGAACAGATTTCTTATCTCTGGAAGCATAGCCTCTATTGATAAGAGTCTCAATGATGGAAGCGTAGGTGCTGGGCCTACCAACTCCTTCCTTCTCAAGCTTCTTGATTAGTGAGGCATCGGAATATCTTCCTGGGGGCTGTGTAAAATGCTGGGAAGAAACAATATCAGAGACTTCCACTCCAGATCCGATTGACATCTGAGGAAGGATAAGGTCTTCTTTGTTTTCTCCGTAAACCTTCAGGAATCCGTCAAAGGTCATAATGCTTCCATTTACCCGGAAGATATAGGTATGCTTTTGGGATTTGATTTCAATCTTAAGGGAGGCCTGATCGAAAGTTGCATCGGCCATCTGTGATGCCTTAAATCTCTTATCAATTAATCCCAAAAGCTTTGTCTCATCTGGAGCTAATGGAGCAAGTGGCTGATCATAGGTTGGTCGGATAGCTTCGTGTGCATCCTGAGCAGCATCCTTATTTGAATAGGATCTTGGAGAAGGGGAGAGATAATTCTTTCCAAGTTTGGCCTCAACCTTCTCTCTAATGGACTTAATCTTGTCTGGCTCAATTCTGGTAGAATCCGTTCTCAAATAAGTTATCAAGCCAGCCGCAAATAGCGTTTGAGCCACCTGCATGGTCTTCTGAGCGTTCCAGCCGAAGAGGTTAGATGCGGCCTGCTGAACGGTAGAAGTGATGAAGGGAGGCTCTGGAGAGCGTGTACGAACCTTTTTAGAATACTCTGAGACCTTTGCAGTTGCTTTACCAGAAAGAATGTCTTTCTTCATGGCTTCTGCGCCAGCTTTTGTCTTTGGATTATATGTAGAGCCATCAATGGTGGAGAGTTCTGCGGAGAATCCATCTCCCTTCAGTGTTGTCTTCCAATATTCTTCTGAAGTGAATGCATTTATTTCTTTCTCAAGATCTGCGACATACTTTAGTGCCACAGACTGAACCCTACCCGCCGAAGTTCCCTTTAGGCCCTTAGTCCACATTACTGGGCTAATTTGGTAGCCTACCAGTCGGTCTGTTACTCTGCGGCCTTTCTGGGCATTACAAAGATTTAGATCAATATCGGTTGGGTTCTTGATTGCTAGCTCTACCGCCTCTTTGGTAATCGCGTTAATCAGGAGGCGTTTGCACTTCTTTTGGTTCTTTTTCGTAAGAGAATCAAAGATATTCTTGCTTATCCCTGACCCCTCTCTATCTGCATCGCTTGCAAGGTAAATTATATCTGCTTGATCAGCACTCTTTTTGATGTTTGCTAGAATATCCTTTTTATCTTCTGATAAAATAAGCTCAGTATCGAATGTTTCTAGGTCAATCCCCAGTTCCTTTTTTGGAAGATCAAAGAGATGTCCTACGCTGGCTACAATCTCGTAGTCAGAAGAGAGAATGGACTTCAGTTTCTTGATTTTATTTGGAGATTCGATAATAACCAGCTTCATGGCGTTCCCTTTTATATATTGTACCGCAACGGATTATCCTGCGAATAACCGGATTTACTTTGTTAAAATCCTTGGACCACCAGCGGTGATAGCTACGGTATGCTCAAAGTGAGCGGACATACTCTTGTCTTTTGTCACCGCAGTCCACCCATCTTGTAGAATCTCTATCTCACTAGATCCAATAGATAGCATTGGTTCAATGGCTAGAACCATGCCTGGTTTAAGTAAAAATCCAGTGCCTGCTTTTCCAAAGTTTGGAACCGGAGGCTCTTCATGAAGAGACCTTCCTATACCATGACCAACAAAAGAGGTGACTATGCCCAGATTTAGATTCTTTGCAGCTAACTCTATATTATGGCCAATATCTCCAATCCGATTGCTCTGCCTTGCACTCAAAATACCAACCCTTAAACACTCCTCTGTATTTTGAATGAAGTTTTTTAATGCAAAGTCTGCATGAGGCATTGCAATAGTTACTGCCATGTCAGAGTGATAGCCATTGTAGGCAAGGCTAATATCCAGAGAAACTAGATCGGAATCTTGAAGGATTCTTTTTGACGGAATTCCATGAACAACCTCTTCATTTATTGAGATGCATGTTGCACATGGGAATTCTTTTTCGCCTACCCTGTATCCCTTCAATATAGGAATTGCTCCAAGGCTTATTATTTTAGCCTCTGCAATCTTATCAATTTCTTCAGTTGATATTCCAGGAAGTATTAGCGAACTCACATAATGAAAAACCTCTGCAAGCTTTCCGCCTGCGGTCCTCATCACATCCAGCTCCCATGGTTCTTTAATAATCATCATGCTATATTTGTTCCCATCCATATGATGATAGCCACAAGATTTCTTGCGGGTACTTATTGTTTTATCTTATCCCATATTCTTCAGCAAAGAATACAGGATCCCATGATGGGCACGGCCTTGTATTTTCCTCTGAAGAGCTTCGGATCGAAACTGGATGCCAAATATATGAGCAGCAGGGATCTATCCACCAGCATTCCCATCTGCCACCTAGGGCTCTTCTAACCAATTGTATGTCAGCTAGCCCAAAGAGAAGCAGGTAGTGTCTCCACCCGGAAAGGTACCTTTCATCAAAGTTGTTAATAAATCCATAATTATTCATAGGGAATTGCCTCTGCCCATTTGCTTACAATAGAGACATAGGGGGTAGATAGGAAAATCTCATTCCCACCAATGAGTATTACTTTTGCTGTCCATCCCGGACTAATGGTGTTGATACCATCATTATATGTATTTTGCTCTATTGCGCAAATCATATCGATCCTAATGATAATTTCTTTACCATTTTTATCTCGGCATTTTATAAATTTCGGCGTCATCATTCTTCCTTCCGAGTGATTTTTACCCAAGCTTCCTCCGCTTCCTCGCGGCTGAAACACGTCCAAGTTCCCACACACTGCTGCTGTGAGCTGCATTCGGCATACCAGCCGGGATGGTCGGGATGTTCCTGATACACATTAACGGGTGATTGACAGTAGGGACAAGCCGTGAGCGGTTCGGTCATGGCGCACTCTCCAGCGCGGCGACGAGGGCTTCCCCTTCGGTTTCCCCTCGGCCACAACAGCCTCCGTGGGTTGCTCCAGACCATGATACTCCCCACAGCCCTTCGTCGGAAGAATATGTTACAGTAATTCCTGTTGGCATACCCCACGCCTCCCGCACCAGCGCGAGCAGGCAACCCAGCGTTGCGGGATCTTGAAGATCCGGTAGGTACGGCCCCGGAAAAACATGGTCCCCGTAGGGTCCAACTTGCTGCCAACCCCACGGCTCTGGTTCCTCCATATCGTCGGTGTCGCGCAGGTTTTCGCCAAACTCGTAAACACGCACGGGGTAGTTGGGGTACCGGCCCACGGCGCGCATCCCCGGAAGCCGGCGGAAGCCCTTGCAGGCGACGGCGCGTTTAGATAGTATAATTTGTTCTTCAGTCATACATTTTCCAATGAGATTAGCGCCCTGGCTGCAGCTTCGCCAAGGCATCCCGTAAAAAGATCATCTTTAATTTTATTAATTCTGATATGCCAAACATTCGGCTTGAATAAAATAATTGTATCAAGATACTCTAAGTTAATCAGAGTGAGAATGCAGCCTCCGGTCGCAGGATCGGTGAGGTTGGGTGTCATTTTGCTCATGGTTTCCGGGGTACACCAAAAGGGAAACTCCTCCGCACCAAAGGCAATTAGGCACGAACCGTCCTCGTCTACGGCAATGACTCTACCCCCGTTACTTGTAGTCATGCCTAGCACCCAACGCCATCGGACGCAGCCCATTAGAATTTCCGCCAACGCAATCTTATCGGATTCCATTATAACTCCTTGCTAATATATTCTACCGCGCTGGACTTATCCGCAAAAATATGGATCACTAGTCAACTATTATAGTTGTACGCCACAGAAATATTACACTACTTTTCTTCTGATCCGGACCATCTTCTTTTCTTTATCTCTTCCAATGTGAACGGAGACTCCTGTATTACGTGCCAAGATCCTCTTCCGAATAAGCCTTCTGCTAACTTGTTATCGTTGGATTCAGAGGTTGCAGAGTCCCTTTCGTCATATGCTCTCTGTATTATCGACCAGATAAAGTTATGGGTGATCTCATCCGATTCCCCATCATCCTTTCTTTCTTTTAGCTCCCGCAGAAGCTCCTCTTTGGTCCAGTCCCAACTCATTTCTCTAATCTCTTAATCCAATCTTTTCTTTCAATATCTGAAATACAATTATCGATAAGAGTTAAATGAATATCAATATCCTTAAGATCCTTTTCATCTACAGTAAAAAATACTCTTTTGGAAACTGTAAAAATATTTGGTACCCAGCAATACTGGGAAAGATAATGCTCCAGCTTTGTCCTTATTATTTTTTGCATATTCTTGTTATGAGAGAATATTGCCACATTATCGCTCGGATTATTGATGAGATGCTCTATTGCCTCAATAATCATCTTCGTGGTTCTTCCGCTTTGCCTTTGATATTCACACTCAGATAGTCCGATATCAATATTTTTGTTGACACGCTCTATTCGATAAGCTTCGAATTCCTGCAGAGGGTTTCCTTCGGGTGTCATTACAACGTAGGTTTTTGTAAAAGTATTTCCAGGCTTTATCATAACTCTCCTTCCTTTAATTTTTTAAATCTTCTTCTTAGTGGCAGAAAGCTATCTGGGTCTATCATTGTTACTTCTTGTACCTCGTCACCTTCATTATAGCAGTCGCCGGCGGTAATATCGAGCTCGTAGTCACGTCGGCCTGGGTGGGACATGATAGTGTCTTTGGTGGTAAGATTCATCGAGTGATAGCCCCAGCTTTGAGGAGAGATTCTTTGGCCTGCGCTTTCGCTTCTTTCACGGAGCTTGTCCAGCCAGACCCTATCTCGTCAGCTCCAT
>Ga0181356_1001249_pt1 | contig 11082 bp, 2 predicted proteins | sample Fa13VDMM110SN_FD_130104 | JGI IMG/M metagenome (GOLD analysis project Ga0181356, IMG submission 130104) | Freshwater viral communities from Lake Michigan, USA - Fa13.VD.MM110.S.N | ecosystem: Environmental > Aquatic > Freshwater > Lake | place: USA: Michigan | collected 2013-09-24 | reverse complement strand
GAGAAAGCCCGCGAGCGCACAGCCAAGCGTCTCTTTGTGGATACTAGTTACAACGAGGCTCAACGTAAAAAAGATAAAGCTGGTATGGATAGCCGCCGTGCAGAGATTTTGGCGGAAGAACTAGCACCGCCACCGCCAGCAGACAAAGGATCACCACCTCCCGCAAAAGGCGACGCTCCAAAAGCAGGTGGACCAACTACACCCTACGCATTTAACAAACAATGGGCAACGCTTAAAAAAGGACAAACATTAGTCGGACCTGATGGCCTAACCTATACTAAGCAGTAATCATGGCTTGGACACCACCTTCTGATGCTGTAGTAGTGCAGCCACCTGCCAACGCGCCTAGTGGGGGATGGAAACCGCCTAGCGATGCCGTAGAAGTTAAAGCTGAAAAGTGGACACCACCTACGGATGCCATAGTTGCTAAAGCATCTTCTTCTGGTTCTCCTATGGGGGAAGATTTAGGTGCGGCAATCGTGGGTGAGGCAGCGCCTCGTTCACCAAAAACTTTTACTGGTAGTGTCTTTGACACCGAGCCGTTTAATCCTGCGCTATCCCAAGAAGAAGCCATACGGTTATCTCGTCGTGCTTACGCCGAGCAGACTACAAAACCCGCCCGTCGTCTACCACCAGAAATGACGCCGTCGCCAGAGTATGTGGGGCGTTCTCGCACCGCAGATGAGGTTGCTCTTGATCTTACGGCAGCGTTGTCTAAAGGCACTACTGGTTTCTTCAAAGGTATCTTAAACAACCTTCCGGGAGACCCCGGTACAGATTTGTTTGGGGGCATGGAGAAAAGGGCTGAACGCTTTACGTCGCCAATAACAAAAGGATCAGAGATAGCACGTCAAGGGGCTATCTCTCGTGCTCAACAGCTAGAAGGCGAAGTAGGTGCGGCTAGAGCGACATATCAAACTATGTTTACTCCTGCCGGTATGCAAGTCATAGTTCAGGGGGCAGGTTCTATCATCCCATCAATTGGTTTGAGCCTAGCGGGATTAAGTGCTAAAGCCATTACCGCAGCTAACGCGTTATCTAACGCTGGTGATGCAGCCGTACAAAGTTCTGAACAACTTAAACAAATTTCACCACAAGAGTGGAGTAAGAACGAGGTATATCGCAGTCTGCGCGATTCGGGACTATCGCACCGCGATTCTGTAAACATGCTTGCTCCAATATACGCTGTTCCTTCGCAGGTGTTTGGCGCGGTTACTGGTGCACTGTCTGGCGCAACTGGTCTTGAAAGAGCTCTTATTAGCGGGGCTAAAAAAGGCGTAGGTGCTGCTGCTGGACGCGCTGGTGCTGAGTTGCTTGGTGAGGAAGTTGAAAGCGTCGTACCTCAGTTTGTTGGTAACTTAGTTGCTAGCACTATCGACCCCAAGATTACTGCTACACAAGGGCTTGGACAGACTGCAGTTGAGACTGCATTTGGCACATTACCCGGTGCATCTCTAGCTGCGTTACCTTCTAAGAAAACCAACGCTTTAAATTCGTACGCGCAAAGCAAAGGCTATGCTGACGTACAAGACATGATTCGCAAAGTTGTCCCTAGCGCCGGGCGTCAAGCAGTTGAAGAAGAACTTATTGATGCGTTAGATAGAGAATCAGATGAGCGCGAGATAGCTGAACAAGAAACTGCCGCCGAACGCGAAGCAATTCAAGCACCTCCAGTTGAGATAACTCCACTAGAAGGCCCAGAGCCTCCTGATATCTTTACACCTCCAGCAGACGGAATACCAACGCTTACTGAAGCTGCCGTACCGACTACTCCTGCTGAGACAGTAGAACCATTTACTACTAAAACTCCTGAAGCACTTTTAGTAACTGATCCACGGCAAACCCCGATGTTTAAGTACCTCATGGGAATAAGCGGTACGTTAGATAATTTTTACAGCCAACTGTATACAAATAACCACGATCAACTACCAGACGATCTTAGAACAACTCGATATATATTGGATGGCGTTAACGACGCCATGTCTATTATCCAAGAACGTTTGGCAAATTGGGATCACCCTGCTATTAAAGGCACAACCGAATCTGATCGCCGAATGGGGAAAGCAAGAGCGACCGCTGAAGAACGTGAACTTCTTGCCGCTCCCAGTATTTTAAGTGCTATCGGCACTAGGATTGCTAACCAATCAATGGCGCTCTACAAGGGCTACAAAGGCAAAAAAGCAGGTAGCCAAGAAAAGATTGATGCTTCACAAAAAGAACTTGAAAAAGAATTTTACAGGGCAATTAATCTTTTAAATAAACGCAATCTTTTAGCTGAAGAAGAGTCTAAAGAGTGGGAGATCATGCAGGGCGCTAAGCCAAAGCAAGAAACAACTGTAGAGCCAAAAGAAAGAATTGATGAGTTATTAGACGAGCGCTATCCATTTTTAGCTGAAGAGCCACCACAACAGGTGCCAGTCGATAAGCCTGCGCCGATTACAGATTTATTTACGCCTGAGACACCAGAAGATTCAACGACACCTAAGCCTGTAGAAGACAAGCCTTACTTTGGTAGCGAAGAGATCAACGCTCTTGGCGACAAAATCAAAGACGCCATAAACACTATTACAAGCGACTTTATGGTCGGTGACATGGTGCGCTACGGAAACACAAGTGGCACGGTTATTGGTACTGACGATACACATGTGAAATTGCATCCTGACGGGGCTAAGTCTCCAAAGGCGTTTTACCGCGTGCCTAAAGCCCGCGTTGAGCTTGTTGCTCGACCTGACACTGCTTCTAAGAGCGCTGCTATGGCTATGTCTGGCGACGATAAGAAGTTTGGGTCTGAGCAAGGAAAGCTCAACGCCGACATGGGTGGCTTAATCCAGTTGCTTGGTGCAAATATGTACGCGGCAAGTATTGCCGAAGTGACTGTAAAAGAATTACTACAAAACGCTTTCGACGCAGTAAAAGGTGCTGTATCTAGTAAGAAAGCTCCGTCGCTTTATAAACAGGGTGAAATTACCATTACCTTTGACGATAACGAGCGCACTATTACCATACAAGATAACGCACGGGGTATGACACCTGAGATTGTGCGCGATGCGTTCTTTACAGTTGCGGGTTCAGATAAGTCTGACTTAGCTCCAGAAGATAGAAGCGGTGGTCTTGGTCTTGCAAAGATGGGCTTCATGCTTGGTGCTGAACGCCTAATCTTAAATACCGTACGTGATGGCGTACGTGTAACTGTAGATACCACATCCAAAGATATTGCTAACAGCAAGTTTCAAATTGTTAAAAAACCTGCACCCAAAGGTGAGCACGGTACGACTGTTACCGTTAAGATTCCTGAGTTCTACGTCGACCCAAAGACTGGCGAGAAGAAAGATATTTATTTTTCCGCTAACCCAGAATACTACGACGTCTTAGAAAAACCTTTAATCGGCCCCGTTACTGTAAAGACAGTGCGCAAACGCACGTTTGACAGTGAAGAAAAAACACTTCCAGTTGGGTTAGATTTCCCTGCGGATAAGTACTTACCATTTAAGGTTAACTTTAATTGGGGCAGTGCTGATATCTACTTTGCTAAAGAACGAAATTCGGGCCCTTCCTATTCAATAAAACATCAGGTTTTATCGTCTGGCGTGTATCAGTTTAATGCTGAGTTTAAATTAGGCGACGAAAGAATCCCCTATGACATTATTGTCAACATAAAACCTAATGTAGAGGCTAAGCACCCAGACTACCCATTTGAAAATAGCCGGGAACGCTTTAAAAAGCGTTTAGAAGAAGACATTACTTCAATGGGCGCATACCTTGCGCAGATAGCGCGTGGCAATGAAGCTGCTGATCTACAAGAGAACTTTAAAAACATCGTATCAATGCCTCGCGTTGATGTTGGGCAAGACATTGCTGATACCACTAATAAACTGCAGAAATCTTTTGATCGCAGGGGCATAGTGGAACGCCGTGAATTACCGCCAATGCCGGGAGAAGTATGGGTTACAGGTCCTTTAGTTGTAACTGATGGTGGTAAGGTACTTGCTGACACTGCTAAGGAAGCAGAGAAACAGACTAAAGGGTCGTTTCAAGCTGAGCAAGCTGCGCCTGAGATGGAGGATTTCTTGCTAAACATGGCGCAGAATCCAAATCAGCCAATCTTTCACAACAATACCAACGTAGATTTCTTAGAAATCGGTCGTCAATACGGAGAACCGGAACGATTCTTTGCCGAACTCGGCACAGTTATGGTTGAGATGAAAGAGGCACTCGCCAATAGTGGCATGTATGGCTACGACAAACTCAAGCCAGAAAACTTGTTCTTTGGTGGTGTCTCTATAGATAAGAAGTATGGCGGTGTGCATATCAAAGTACCGTACAAGGCGGTGCTGATTAATCCGTTCTACGACTTTGGCGCTAAGACTTTGTTTGGTGCCCGCGAGTATTTGTGGGAAACTATGACGCACGAGATGGCTCACACAGGTGACATGGGTCACGGCGTAGGTCACAACACGCACATGTTAAAAGTGCGTCAATATCTTGCAGATGAAGGTTTAGCAGATTACTTCCGTGATGCACTCATGGAAGTTTTGACTAAACACGAATCAGCTTTTACAGCAATGAGGGAAGCATATGGACTATCAACAACTAAAAACACTGCAAAGTCTCTTGAGGACTACGGAAAAGGTTCCGCCTCAATATCGGATGGAAGCGCTGCAAGTAGGAGCGAGGACTCAATACGGCCTCTACCAGCAGGAAGGGGATCAGGAGGGTATGGCGATATACGAGCCGCTAGTTCTGTTAACTCAACAAGCGGAATCCCCAGAGCAACTGGAAGCACTAGTCCGGACAGCGTAAAAGGTCTACATCAAGATGTAGTCGATGCGATCAACCGCAACGACGTCAATGCAACACTGCGTGCAATTTCACGCAATACATCAGGACTCTACGCGGAACTTGCGCGTCGGTTGGCTGAACTTAATTTGCCGACAAGCATTGTTTTTAACAATGAACGCGCACTGGTGCGCCAATTAATTGATGACAGTTCCGCACAACAACAGATTCGGTTGTTTGCATACTTAAGCCGTATTGCACCTGAGACATACGAGAAGTACTTTAAAGACTACGACAAGTCCGAGAACCTTGAGCGCGTCAATGAAGGACTAATCAAACTTGGTGGCATCGACACAAACCCAGTAAATACAGAGTTGGCTGCAGTCAAGGAAGCCTATCGTAAAAACATAACTGGTTTATCGGCACCGGGTTTCTTTGCGCCGAGTATGGATGCCATCAACATCCGTCCCAACCCTATTCTTGGTTCAGACAATCGCGTTGTGATGCACGAGATTGTGCACGCGGCTACTGAGTTCATGCTGTATGGGGAACTTACTAATCTAACTACTGAACAACTTCAAGCCGTTTCAGACCTCTATGAGATGTACGACTTTGCTCAGTCTAAGCTACCTCCGGGGGACTACGGGTTCACCAGCATCTCTGAGTTTGTTGCCGAGATAATGACCAACCCAAGTTTCCAAAACAAACTTAAGGCTATCCCATACCCTGCTAGAAAAACATCAGTACTAAATTCGTTTGTTCGTTTTGTCGCTAACTTGTTTGGGTTTAAGAACCTGACTGGTGCGGCAATGTCGGCAGTCAACGATATCTTGTCTCCACACCGTCCTTCTATTGTGAAAGCAGGGCCACTACGTTTTGCTACAAACCCTCCCAAGAAGAAGCGTGTGCGCGGGCCTATTAGCAAACCAGATACATGGCGTACCGCAGAGAAGGTGCAGACTACTATTAAAGAAGAAATTTCCAACGCCACTAAAGGTCGCATACCACTAGGTACGGTTTTAAAGGATTTGACTGGTGCGCTATGGAGCGCTAGTGGTAGTGGCGTTCGTTTTCTGATACTGCCAGTACTCAATTTACGGCAGCTTAAAGATTTGACTCGCACAAAATTTCCGCAGTTTACGGGCGCGGTAGGTATTGTTGAGAATATGGTGGCGTATCGCGGAAAGCAGATTAAAGTCGCGGAAAAGATTGTGCAGACATGGGGCCCGTTGCAAGATAAGTATCCAAAACAGTCATCTTTAATGTCACGCATCATGTTGGAATCTACTATCCGTGCACGCGACCCTGATGCTGGAGTCCCTGCAGGTGGCGTACCCGACGCCCTTGACAATGCGTATGCTGCTTTGCGTCCTGAGTTTAAACAACTCTATCGTGAAGTACGAGATTTCTTTGGTGCTCAAGTAACTGAGATGGTTCGCACTATGAAGCAGCGTGCATTGGGCTTGCCTAAAGCACAGCGTCAAGAAATGATACGTAAAATCAACGATCAATTTGGTCCCGGCAAACTAGTATCTCCATACTTCCCGCTACGTCGTTTTGGAGATAACTGGTTCCAAATTGGTAAAGGACCTAATAAAGAGTTCTATACCTTTCCAAACTCATTTAGCCGCAACCTCTCGTTTAACAAGCGTCGTCGGCAGTTAATGGCTGGCAATGCTCAACAGAAAGCAGCCGCAGATACTATGCGTATGGGTAATGGCATATCTGAGTTGTACTCTCAAAACATTGCTACAACCCAAGTGCTACGCGACCTTGAGGACACAATTAACAGCCTGACTGCTACAGATGTAGCGGGTATCAAGTCTGAGATAAAAGATAGTCTTAACCAACTCGTCTATATGCTATTGCCAGAGCAGAGTATGCGTAAGATGTTTATTAACCGTCGAGCTGTTCAAGGTGCTAGCAGTGACATGTTGCGTGTATTTGCTCAGACTTCCGTGCGTAGTGCATATCAAATGGCTAGGTTTAAATACGCCGAGCCTTTTATCAACAACATAAACAACGCCCGTGACCATATCGACAATATGGAATTGGCACGCGCCATAACTCCTCAACAGGGCGCGGTGTACCGTGACTACGTATTGGAGTTGGAGAAACGCACTAAAGTTATCCTTGGCGTTGAAGATAAAAGCGCAGTAGCTCAAGCCGTTGGTGCTATTACAGGCACTACGTTTTTCTTCATGTTGTCGGCTCCTGCTAGCGCGTTGCTTAACATTCTCGGCATGGCGCAACTCACAATGCCATATATCGGCGGGCGCTATGGTTACGCTAAGACTAATGTAAAGATGCTTAAGTACATGGCGCTTTATGGGTTGTCTATGCCCGAGCGTTCGCTAGCGCCTTTGGTACGCGGTAATTTTGCACAGGTATCATTTCCGTCTATCGTAGAAAGCAGCATTCTGGTTATGCTGGACCCGATTGTGCAACGTGCGGCTAAGCGTTTTGTAGACGATGGAGACATTAACATCTCCATGACTAACGACATTTTTGATCTTAGCGAAAACCCATCGGCGCTCTACACTGGATATGCAAACACCACCAAGAAGCTTTTAGCTGGCATATTTCATCAAGCTGAACGACTTAATCGTGAGATTGCACTGCTTACTGTATTTGAACTAGCCTACGACAAGTTCATTAAAGAACCTAAACGCAATATCCGTGGTGTGGTTGAGCGTGACAACGCGGGTAAGCCTGTGATGAATAAGCCGAGTGAAGCGTTTGAACTTGCGTTGCAAGAGGCCCGCGATATTGGAGGCTTAACGCTTGGTGATTACACTCGCCAAACAAAAGGGCGCGTATTTGCGGAAATCCCTTCGTTAAATGTAATCGCTCAGTTTAAGCAATACGCTATTGGTGCTACATACAACATACTACGCAATACTTACTTATCTGTCGGTGCTCCATTCCGTAAGGCTGAGATTGAGCAGTTTCGCCAAGAGATGATTAAAGATGGTTTAACGCAATCAGTAATAGACCAACGCTTAGATGAAGCCGAGCAGATTCGTAAAGAAACATATCGCGAAGGCATGAAGCGTCTTGCAGGTATCCTCGGTATGACATTCTTGTTTGGTGGTATAGCTGCTCAGCCATTCTTCTCATTTGGTCTTGGTACGCTAGTAAAGATGTTTGCGCCAGACGATGATGAGGACGAGTTCTTTGATTGGGAAAATTGGTTCTATAACTACATGGAAAATGAAGTCGGTGGTTCTGCAGCGGCGATCTTTAAGAAGATGGGCATGGATGCTGAGAAGTCTGAGAAAGCTGGTATTGTCTTAGGCGAAGCACTTGCACGCGGACCTCTTGCTACTGCGACTGGAACATCGCTTGCTGATCGTGTTAGTTTAGATTTAAAGAACCTCTGGTGGCGTGAAGGACGGTACTCTCCTGATATGCGTCAGTCATTGCAGCAAGATGTTATTGCTAATATAGGTCCAACCGTTGGGCTAGGACTTAACTGGGCAGACGCTTGGCAGTTAGCGGGTGAAGGTCAATGGGGGCGTGCATACGAGAAGGCTTTCCCTGCTATGTTTGCCAGACCTGCTACCGCATACCGTCTTGGAACTGAAGGCGCTACATCTAGTGGTGGTGAGGTTATTGGTGGCCTCTACCCAGAGGAATTTACTGCGTGGCAATTGGGGATGCAAGCCATTGGTCTACAACCAGAGAAACTTGCACAAGCGCAGAAGGCGGCTATCCAAGCCAAGACCTTTGAGCAAAAGGTAGTTGATCGACGCAACTCTTTACTTGACCGTCTATGGATGGAGCGTGGTAAGCCTAGTTATGCAGACGCACTACAGAAATCTAACGAGTTCTCTCTAATATACCCAGAGGTTGCTATCGACGGCGACGCTATCTCCAACTCGTTTGACGCTCGTGCAGAAGCTAAAGCACAAGCCGAAGCAATTGGCGCAAAGTTAAATACGAAAACGCTAGGACGTACCGCCCCCATGTTGCGCTACGGTATGCAGTAATTACCTACGCCAGACACGTAGTCCTTTTATGCCGTCTTCAATGACGGCTTTTATTGCTACCTTAAAACCAAGACGCTTGGTCACAGCCAACACCGTTGTTTTACTTTCCTGTAGTTTTAGGCAGGGCACGAAGAACGACGTGCCCCTTTTAAACTTGCGCCAGTTAATGTTGTAGTCAAGGTCATTTATCCTCATCGGCTTGCGCCTCATCCGTATCTGGAGTACCTATAAAGGCGTCAGGGTCAAGGAAGTCACCCTTCGAGCAATCAAATACAAACGCATCAACTGGTGGGATACCGCTAATCTTCGTGCCCTTAGCCATGCGTTTCTTTACGGTGCCAACATAGATGCCGTCTTTGGTAAGCGAGGTCAGCACATCCTTAATTGTGATCTGGTGCTCAGCACACCACGCCCGTAACTTCTTGCTAATGATGAACAACCTGCGGGTATCAGGCTCCATCCGGATAATAAGTTCACCTTGTGGTTCTAGGATAGGGAGCATCTCTACTCCTGTTCGTTTGTCCGCCTGATCGTTAATCACCAAGGTATTGCGACGGTGCTCACTCCAATACTCGCCGATCACACTGCTGTGGGTTGTGGCTGGTGGCTTAGTCTCTGTACGCATCTGACCAAACTCAGCAACTACCCACTTAAGTACGCGACCTACGTCAATATCATGGATGCCCAAACGCTTGGCAAACAAAGCACCAGCTATGTTGCACGCCGCCACACCTGACCAGAACCGCTCACGGCCTGTAAATCCAATCTGCTTATCGATAATGCGCTGTAGTTCCTTAACTTCTAGGATGCGCTCTTCTAAGTTTTCCACCAAGTCACGGATGTAGATAGCCCCTGCATGCCCGTAGTTTGTATAGAGTTTGGGATACAGATCGTCGGCTTCTTCCTTAGTGATTAGCTTGGTCTCAGGGATTTGATACTCAATTACCCGCATCAACTCACCGTCGGGTGTGGACTTCAAGGACTTAAGCTTGTCTACGATCGATGCGTTTGACGAACAAAGAAGCATAGTCTGCCACTTAGCAAAGTTCTTGCGTTCGGAATTTGAACTGGCGTTCATCCGCCCACGGCCTCGGCCTTGGGAAACTGCATAGGCAAAGTCAGAACAGTCTTCTGGCTTCATCTTGGTAATCTCGTCACAGCCCAAGCCAATGTTGTTCATCACACCAAGTCGGTGTAGTCGCACAGCCATAGTGTCCCGCTCGATCAACATCAGTTCTTCGGGATGACCATACACGCTGTGCATGGCTTTGATGGCTGTCGTCTTGCCTGTGCCAGACTCGTTGTTAATCATGTTAATAATTGCGCCTTTGAGATGCAGATGCTTCATTAGCGGTGCGCCAAACGCAGTAAAGAATCCAAACGCATGAGGCTCAAACCCCGGCATGTCATACTTATTTATTACGCTTTTCCATTCTTCAAAGTCACCGACTGGGTTGAACCAATCTGAAAGGTCTGCTGTGTAACTAGATGGTGGACTGTACTTGTCACCCTGCGCGGTAATCTCCCGCTCACCTAAGATAAACGATTTATCCTTCTCGGTCCAACCGAACTGCGTCCTCATAATCTCTGCTCCTTGTTTGTATTGCATCTCCTTCACCGAACGAACGATGTAAGCCATGATGTTTTCCATTTGCTTCTTTAATGCTACGACACCAAACCAAGCCAACTTCTCGCGCAACTTATCTGTTGTCAGCAAGTCCACCACAGGCAACGCAAACTCTTTTACGCCGTCACGGGGGGTGTGCAGACGCATCCAAATGGTTTCACCCGCTTGCGGGTCTTTCAATCGCTTGACCACATATAGGTCATGCTCGTAAATCAAGTCGGCTTCAGGATCATCCTCGTCATCTGACTTGCGATAGACGCCGCCGTTCTTACCTCTGAAGTATGGAAAGGGGTACTCAGGGATATCGTAGATAACCGTCTTCTCTTCCGTCACGTACTCAACCGTGTTGTCCTCTGCTGTAGCGGCGGCAATCTCTGCGCCAAGAACAATAGGACTTTTAATCTTGTCTTTGTGGATACAACCTGCACAACCTGATGGGTTGATAGACTCCCACGAATCGCATGTGTAAGGGCCTTTTATTAGTTGTACCTTGGCGACTGTCTCGTCAGGGTGGTAGTCGGGGTGTTCTCTAGATACGTCATGTATGGCAGTCTCGGCATCCGTGCAGAACTTAGCAATAGATAGTGCGGCACGCCAACGCGGTTCGTCTAAAACCTTTTGGTCGGCAATCGCTCTAGCTAGCTGCAGACAGCCTGTTCCGTTTACGTTCTTGTCTACTATGATTTG
>Ga0181356_1001246_pt1 | contig 11090 bp, 7 predicted proteins | sample Fa13VDMM110SN_FD_130104 | JGI IMG/M metagenome (GOLD analysis project Ga0181356, IMG submission 130104) | Freshwater viral communities from Lake Michigan, USA - Fa13.VD.MM110.S.N | ecosystem: Environmental > Aquatic > Freshwater > Lake | place: USA: Michigan | collected 2013-09-24 | reverse complement strand
GGAAATAAAGGCTTCAAGTTGGCTAATTTGTTAACTGCAGGCTTTGATGCTACGGAATTGGAAACTGCAGGCTTCGACTTTAGCAAGACAACTAACGAATTTAACCCTACTGCTCTGAAAGGGGCAGGCTTTGATGTTTTTGATCTGAAAAGGGCAGGCTTTGATGCTGTGGATCTGAAAATGGCAGGCTTCGACGCTACTCAACTGAAATATGCAGGCTTCGACGCTGCGGAACTGAAAACGGCAGGCTTCGACGACGCTGATTTGGTAAATGCAGGCTTCAAAGCTAATGAACTGATAGCGGCAAGCATTAATTCTATTGATCTGAAAACGAAAGGCTTTGATGCTATTAAACTGAAAAAGCAAGGCTTTACCGCCGAGGAACTGAAAAATTTAGGCTACTTACCTTATGACATGAGAAATGCATTTACATTGGCTGATTTGGTAAATGCAAAGTTCGATATTAAGTTACTGAAAGATTCAAATTTCGATGCTGCTGATCTAAAAACGGCAGGCGTCAACGTTGCTGATATGATAGCGGCAGGCTTCGACGCCGCTGCACTGAAAGCGGCAGGCTTTAAACAGGATTCTGGTACCGGGAATTGGAGTGGCGGGAAATCGGGCTCTAGTATAACACGCAAACGTCGTTTACGATTGAAAAAGAGTCGTAATGTTACTCGTCATAAGGGCGGTAAAAAGAGTGTTAGATTTAGTGCTCGTGTCAAGTTGAATAATGGTAATGGTACTGGTAAGGGTACTTCGAATATGAATAAAAGAACTCGTAAAGTATCAAGTAATTCATATAAACTCAGTGCTCGTCGTGTAATTAAATTGAAACGATGATTCATCGTCGTCGTCGTCGTCGTCGTCGTCGTGTCATCTTATTATTGAATAATATTGAATAATATTTTGAAGAAAAATACTTACCTTGCTTACCTCATTCCCTCATTATGATGTACTTTTTCCTTATATTCACAAAGGTGGGTGGACTGGATGGACGGCGACATCTTGCGCTGCGATTCTTGCTCTTGCTCTTGCTCTTTCGTCATTGTTTTGTCCATTGTAGAGTTCTTGGATGTACACATTTTCGGGGGCTTGTTCTTGTCGTGCGCGGTCGACGGGGTTGTTTTCGCGATGGTGGTGGCGGTGGTGGTGGTCGTCGTCGTCGTTGTGAAATGGCAGCGCAATTGGGTTGGGCTCGCAAGGGTTGTTGTTCTCGTGGTTGTCGTGAACATACCGATGCATCATAATTTGGTCGGCTGCGTACCTCGCATACGCGTATCGCCTTTCTTCAGCGGTTGTTTCCGGAAACACGACTTCTCTCCATGCGCGATGAACTTGCTGCGATTCTTGTATGGTCATCTCGTGCACCCCGCGTCCTTGTTGTGCCAGCATCAGTTCATTCACTCGGGAGTTTGCTCTTGCTAGCGTCTCGGGGTCATACAGTATGTGTCTCGACGCGGTGTTCAAATCTGCGTGTTGCTCATTGCGGTTTGCGTCTTGTGCTGCGTCATATGCTGCGAAATTATTGCCCCCTTGTGTTAGTGTTAGGCACGCGCACATTTGCCGAATTGCTTCATTTTCCCGTGCTGTAGCGAATACGAGGCTTTCGTTGGTTTGGTAGGATGGCGGGTACTGGTGACGGTGTGGGTGACGGTCTTCGCGAAACATGTGCGCGATTGCCGGCGTGATTGGGTGATTGTCGTGATGCGTGATTTCAACCGGAATGAAGCTGCTGCCAGAGAGTGTATTTGTTCGCGGGTTGACTTCCTCGACGTGTAGAATACAGCGGCTGAAATGGGGGATTGAACAGGGAAGAGGTATCCAGGTGATTAGGGGAAACCAGGTGATTAGGGGGAATGAGTCGTAGGCGTAGTTGCGGCGGTGGTCGGGGCGTCGTAACAGCATGCCTTGTAGAAAGTCCGCTGTGGCGTGAACTCCTGCCGAGTATACACTCAAGTGGCTGAAAATTGAGTCCCATTCTTCGAGCGTATGGAAATGGGTGGAACGAGTGTAGCGCCCTTGGTTGCCTGGGGCGTTGAGATTGATGCGACTGTTGTTGATGTAGTCTTGGACTTGATTGTTGTTCATGTTGAGGTTGTTGGCGTTGTTGGCGTTGTTGCCGTTCATTTTGATTAGTTGGGATGTTTTCTTTTTCTCTGCTTATGGGATATAGTGGATTAATTTCATTTCAATTTTCTACATGTGTGTGTAAAAAATTGAAAAAATAAGGAATAGGGGTTATGATGGTGGAAGGGAAGGGAATGAATTACTGTCCAGCGTTAACGAAAAAACTGGCAAATGAAGAGCCTAATCTGTTCCAAGACTTATAGTGGTGGTGGTGGTTTCGGCATAAAACTTGATACACTAGGGGTAGAAACTGTTGTGACAGTGTTTCCGTTGCTGTAGCTTCCATATTTTGCGACAATACATGGCGTAAAAGTTGTTCCCGGTGGGTGGGAATTAAACGCTGTGAGAATATCTTCGTCTGTTATTAGGACACTATTGTTTCCCTGCAAGACGGATGTAATCGGTTGTGTATGTGTTACTTGGTTTGGTGCGGTACCAGTGGTAACACTAAGCGTCAGAGAGTGAAACAACGAAGAAAAGGGAATTATAGTGTTTGTGGATGCAAACATAATATCATTGAGTCCATTCATCTGTGGAACACCCAATCCCGTTGCAATGTCGTAGCCAGTGCTGGCAGAAAAAGTTATGCCACTATTCAATGGTCCCAAATTGACATCAGTGTGGAGACTGGTGGTTCCTTCTATTATATCATAAAAGATGGAGGACGCATGTGCAGTGTAACTACTGTAAAGAAACGTATGCAAATTAACGGAGTTGGACAAAGTGGTAGACCCGACATCAGTCATTCTTGTAGTGAAGGGGGGTTTGTTTTCATTGATTCTACGTTGGCTCAAAAGGGAAAACAATCCAGCAAGTAACGGGCTTGCAAGGGAGGTTCCTCCAACTATTTGTTTCATGAGTTTAGTTCCATCATTATTGGTGAAAATGACTGTTAATCCAGTGGCTGGATCGGCAAGAGAACACATGTCTGGGCATGCGCGTTTGGGGTCGATGCTATATGAAGAAAGTGCTGCCAATCCATCCTGATATGCAGGTCTGGAATAGTCGCCACCAAATGTTGAATGTGAGAAACCAGTTCCACCTCCGTTACTTTGTTTGGTTGGATCTGAGTTATTTGCACCAACCCATAACATAAATTTAGGATTTGTTGATGATGTTAAGGCATCAGAATTATAGTAGAGAGTGGCACCTCCAACGCACATCACGTTGGATGAAGTTGCTGGATATCCTGCCCAACGAAAGTTTCCGGCTGCTCCAAAATAACATATTCGTGGATTTATAAAAATTTCATCATCAAACATCTTACGATCACCGCCTGGTTCAGAGTCTCCCCACGACATGTTGATATAATCGGTGGTCCCGTGTGGATTGGTCGTAAAGTTGGAATCGGTTGACGCATAAATCACGCTATTCTCTAGCTCAGATTCATGAGCATTAATTATGCGAAAATGCGCATTTGGATTCATGGCAATTGCCCAAAAGTTAAGTATCATTTCGCCCAACCAACCAAATAGTTTTTCATCCCCTTCCACGGATCCACTTGTGTAGTTGTTATTATTAATTGGAGTGTCATTATTAATAGTAGAAATAGAATTAATACTGGTTCGGTTATTCGGAATAACTCCGCTCAAATTTGAACCATGAGTGTTTATGTAATTACTGAGTCCATCAATAAGACCTTGATTCACCGACGCTTGTGCTGAACTAGCCACTGATGGATTGCCAAAAATTTCACTTGCGTGCACGAAGGGAGCCAAATTGATGACCTCAATTTCTCTTTGTGCAAACCCATACACACTGCAAAACGCATTGAAACAATTTTGAACATATGTGGCTGGCCAATTGTGAGCAATGGTTATTGCAATCACAACCTTTTTTTTACCTGCATCATTCGTTACATTCAACGATGATGCACCATGCACCTGTCTGAGTTCGCTGGGCAAATAAGGACTATTATTTAAATTTCTGGTAATGGAAATCAACCCATCCCTCACATCGCGATCATACTGCGCCTGATCAAACACTACGTGGGGCGGCTTAAATTTAACTGTATTTAAATACGCATACATGGCGTCTCTTGTCATTTGAGGTGTTGACATGATTTTGATTTTCAAGCTTATATAATATATCAATATACTTATTTGTTAGAAGTTTCTTAATAATATAATAATATTTAATAATTAATAAATATTATAAAATATTGTTAAATATTGTTAAATATTTGGGGTATTCGGGGAAATCAGGATATATTACCGAATTTTTTATTTGAAAAAAAAGTACTTACCTTGCTTACCTGTTTATCGTCCTTAATTGTCATCCTTGATTGGTCCTTGGTTTAGCTGCATTCTTCGCTGTGGTCGTAATCTCCGCGCCTTGCTCGTTCGTATTGGTCTTCGTACTGGTCGTCATAGTCATACTCGCCGTCTTCCATGACTCCGAATGCCATGTCGCCCATGTCGTTGTGGTTGTCGTTGTGTTCGTTTTCAAAACGTGTGCACTCTCTGCACAAGTAGAACATGTCGTCTTCGTCGTCGTCGTGGGTGTGTTCTTGGGCTTCTGTGGTGTTGGGATTGCGGCATGGAGCACCAATCAGCCAGTATCCTCGAATACTGGGGTCAAACGTTTGCGAACATTCGTGACACTGGTAGTTGGATGGGTCGAATTTTGGTTTGGCGGCTATGGGTGTGGCTGTGGCTGTGGCTGCGGCAGGCACGACAGTCATTGTTTCGAGTTTTGCTAGCTCCGCTTCGATTCGCTGATGTGCTTTTTGAATTCCTGTATGCGTGTCTTGTACGTATCCCATAAGAAGGGCAATATCGCTCTGGTTTTGGCGTATGGTGGCGATGGATTGTGCGACGGATTGACTGTACTGTTGTTCGCATTGTCCGTGCTGTTCCATTCGGTCGGCGATTTCGTCAAGAGCGTAGCAAATGTCCGACATGCTGAGGCGCTGCTGCTGCTGTGCTGGTGCGGGTGCGGGTGTGGTGGTGGTGGCGGCAGCTTCAAACTCGTCATTCAATTTGCGGCGTTTTGCGGGGGGCAGTTCTTCTTCGCTTTCAAGCAGGTACTTGCGACGAGGTGGCGGTGTCGCGGTCTTCTTGGCTTTGACGGGTGCTCCTGGTGCTTCCAGTGATGCGCTGATGCTGCTCTTTGGCGTTGTTGGCTCGTCTTGTTGTTCGCTTTTCGTCGTGGTGGAGGCGGTTGAGGCGGTAGCGACCTTCATTGCGCGGATGATTTCGCGATGCTTTTGGGCGCACATGATATGCTGCCAAATCTCGGTGTGCATTTTGGAAGCTTTCGAGCAAGACCCCGACGAAACCTGGTAACAAAGGTTGACACAGTCGATGAGCTTGAGTTCGATTGCGCTGATGGATGGCACTCCTTCGCGATATTCGTGCGCTTGGCAAATCAGTTCGTCGTCGCTGTCGCTTTCGACGATGGCTTGGCGATGGTGGTCCTGTAGCTTGATGTATTCTGTAAAACGGGTGTGAATTTCTTGGGCAATTTCCGCGAGAGTCTTTTCCTTGTAGTTGATGATGAAGGCGCGGCACACGTCGGTGAGTTCGCCTTGTGTCCATACGTGTCTTGATGTGAATTTGCCGTTGCGGGAACGAGAACGAAAACGGGCGGCGTTGGCAGACTCGACGAGTTGCTTGTGACGCTCACCGACTTGTTCGATGGCAGAGTTGGCGAAGTTGATAGAGGCTTGAGACATTTTGTTCCAGTAGTTGGTTCTTTGTTTTTACACTGTATTCGATTTATAGGATTAAAATCATTTCAATTTTCTGTTGGTGGAAATTGAAATGCGATGGGGAAAATAAAAAATAGGAAATGTGAGTAAATGGAAATAAATGGAAATAAATGGAAATAGGTGCGTAACTTGGGTGTTATTAACGTCGCTTTGTCAAATTCTTGCGACCATATTTGCAATGCTGTCGTTGCGAGAAACCTTTTGGGTGGTTACAGTCGATACTGCGTTTGTATTTGAGTGACCATTTATGACGGCGGTGGTTGCGGCGTCGTTGTGTTGCGGTTTTATTTGATGCGCCTCCTACAAAACCGAATGCGACGGGGCGTTCAACGTATGGTACTTCATATTGCCTGTGTATATTCTCGATTATAGTTGGTAATTCTATCAAGCGGTCTGTTAAACGCATTATTTCTTCTTGTTTTTGTAGACGCTCCAACATGTATGTGTCCTGTAGTCCTTCGACGTATTTTTTTTTATTATCTTTACGCACACGATGTCTTAACGACTCCAAAGATGTTATCATATCTGTTATTCTATTCACCTCGCGGGTGAGGTCTACTGTGCGTCGCATTACAGCGCGTCGTTCAATGTAAAACGGATGACAAAGCATTTCAACTCTTTGTTGATTTAATCTTTCTCTTTTTCTTGTCTGGCTTCTTTCTTTTTTTGCTAAATAGTCTTCTAATGTAATAGGTCCGAATACTTCAAGTGGTGGTTCTACAGGCGGTGGTCGTGGTCCCAGTGCCGCTGCTGCTGCCGCTTGTCCGGCTGATAAACGTCCTGATACGCGTCCTGATGATGGTCTTGGTTGCCATCGTATATCTGGATCTAATTCTTGTTCTACTTGTTCTCTTGTTTTCTTTGTAGCTCTTGGCGGAGACGGCATGAAAAAAATACAATTATGAGTACTATATTATATATAATTATATATTATAGTTATTATAGTTATTATAGTTATTATGAAAAAAATTGAATTGTATTTCATTTCACATTCACAAATGGGTTGATAGTAGTGGCTCCAAAGACAACAACAACAACAACAACGAATACGGGTGGCGTTGGGGCGTTTATAGTCAATACTGCATTAGTATTTGGTTTGTATTTGATTCATCATTTATCACGGCGGTGGTTGTGGTGGTGGCGGCGGGTTGCGGTTTTATTTGATGCGCCTCCTCCAAAATCAAATGCGCCAAGGTGTTCGATGAGTGGTATTTCATGTTGCCTGTGTATATTCTCGATTATAGTTTGTAACAATACCATGCGGTCTGTTAAACGCATTATTTCTTCTTGTTTTTGTAGACGTTCTAGCATATACATATCTTGTAGTTGTTCGATATCATTTTTCCTTTTTGAAGAATGGGAACCATTTGGTACCTGATGCATTAAACTTCGAATACTTCTTAACTCATTCCGTATTCTATTCACCTCGCGTATGACGTTTGTTCTTCGGTGCATTATAGCGCGTAGTTCAATGCGAAACGGATGACAAAGCGTTTCAACTTTTTGTTGATTTAATCTTTCTCGTTTTCTTGTCTGACTTCTTTCTTTTTTTGCTAAATATCTTTCTAATGTAATAGGTCCGAATTTTTTCAGTGGTGGTTCTACAGGCGGTGGTCGTGGTCGTGGTACTATTGCCGCTGCTGCTGCTGCCACCGCGTGTCCGGCTGATACACGTCCTGATGGTGGTCCTGATGGTGGTATTGGTTGCACTTGATCTGAATCTAATTCTGCTCTGGTTTTACGAACGGCGACTGACGGCATGAAAAATACAATTATGAGTACTATATTATATATACATATATATTTATACGGGGGACTCCGTCTCCCGTCGCAAAACTTTAAAAAAAAAGTTTGGGGACTCCCCTGTCCCCTGACACTACCTGACACAAACCTTGAAAGCCGTAGGCTGGGGGGATAACGGGGGGCGAAGTCCCCTGTAGACTATGCGCGGCGTGGGTAATTCCGTTTTTCCATCAGTCTTGCGCGGTCGATTGTTCCTGTATGTCGCGATGGAATCATGTCTTGGAATTGTTTCTTGATTGGACCAAATACGGGGTCGCTCATTTTGACGTAGAGGTCCGGTTCTTGGAATGTTTCACCTTTCACGAAAATGTCGAGATGGACGTCGGGGGTCATGAGCGAAGGCACCAGGAAACCAAACATGAGCGCGGATGCTTCGTCGCCTTCATAGCATGCAAGAAATTTCGTGCGATTGACGATTGTCTGGACGTAACGCCGATTTAGTCCAAACACGCTGATAAACCCGGGTGAAATCAGTTTGTGTGTCTTGATGAGGAAGCGGTACATTTCGCGAACCATGAGCGTTGTCTGCGATTTTGTAGAGGCGTTTACTCTGATTTCTTTGGAGCTGTGCCAGTATTCGGGTTGTTGTTGGTGGTGGTGGCGGTGGTGGCGGTGCTGGTCCTGGTCCTGGTGCTGATGATGCGTTGACCTCCATCTCTCGATTCCAGCAAGAAACTCGTGAACTGCTTTCGCATAGGTGTAGTGTATGGCGTATACCCAGTTGTTGTGGTCGGCGGAGGCATGCACATCGAGGCAGTCAGTTTCGCCGCGGCGGATGCGCTGGACTTGGGTGCGAAGGTGTGCCCATTGTGCTGCGGTGGTCGGGTCGTCGTCGTGGTTTCCAACAAGTTCCAGGCATTTCTTGGCGTAATACTTTCCTCGCCTGAATTCGATGGGTCCGTACTCGTCTTCGGGCTGCGCGCGTGGTGCGGATACGGGGACGCCTCTATCAAAGCGCGCTTTCATTTCCCTCAAGAGTTGGGCGCGACGAGCAGGGTGAGCGTGTTGCAACATATGTGTTTTGTCCTCCTCGATATAGGGTGCTGCGATTTTATCGGCGACGGCTTCAGTTCTGGTTGCGCGGCGGATGACAAGTTGGATGAAGTGGTAGTGTAGACAGACGGGGAAGCGTCCAGTATTTCCGCACTCGGCGCCCAAACGAATTGCCAAAAGTGCTGTCATGGCTGCGAATGCGGTGATGCGGGCTCGTTGATGAATGCTCAGTGCGCTGAATTCGGTGACTTGTAATCTTGATACTGCGTGTGCGATGATGAGAGACTCGTTGGTGATTTCGAGATGGTGGTTTTGGTTGGTATGTTTGTGCCAAATAAGCTTGCGCATTTGTGCGTGGTCGAGTCCTTTGGTGATGCTGACGCTGACGCTGACGGGGAGGGCTGGGAGGGCTGGGGTGGCTGGGACAGCTGCGACAGGTTCAGGGCGACGCTGGTGTTCTTCATCCCACGACTCATAGAATCGGACGTGTTGTTGCAGCTCTTCGTATTTTTCTCTTCGTAGTTGGCGATGCTGGTCGTGTGCCGATGATGTCACGGGCGACAATTCATCGATGTCAAACGTCACAATGATGAGTCCGTGTTCGGGCAGTTCTCCGGAGGCGAGTTGTTGTTGGCGGCGTTGGCGGCGGAGGTGGCGGCGTTTTGCAACTTTGCTTGACCAAACATGCACGAATCCTTGTTGTTCGGCACACCAAGCATCGCCGCATTCATTTTCGAAATCGTAGTCTTTTGACCAGGGGTACATGTCGCTGTCGGAGACGTCTTCGCGCGGGGAATGAGGGATGGCTTCGTCCTGTTGGTAGCTCATGGGATACGACTGAGTGAGGTTATGGTAGTCCGTCTTTCGCGACAAATAGTACACGTCAATACTTTCGCCTCGTTCGTTGATGTAGGTCACGGATTTTTTCGCACGCCGATTGAAGCAACGACATTCTTGGACGCTGGAGTATGATTTGCAGCACGTCTTGACGAATGTGTTTCTGGCGGAGGTTGCGAATGCGACGGGGTCAAAGTTGGGATTGATTTTGCTCAAGTCGTAGCCATCGAGGCAGTGATATGCGACGAGTCTTTTGGCGTGATGTGGCGGGAGGTCGAATCTCATCTTGGCAAGTTGACGGCGTGCTTTGGCGAAGCACGTGGGTTCGGGTTCGGGAGCGGGAGCGGTGGCGGCTGCAGATGTGAGTAGTCGCTCGGTTATTCGGATTTGTTCGAGAAACCGGTTCATGGAGTTGCGCGACGATGTGTGATGAATTGCCGTGAGTGCGTAGTGATAGGGGAGTGTTCTGAGACCGTTTACATGTATCTGGTGAAAATCGGCGACGAGATTTTCGGCGTGGTTGCACGCGGCGTCTTGGTCTCGGTCTTGGTCTAGGAGAGGAGCAGGGTAGGCGCGAAATGTGCGAAATCCGTCGTGCGCGTACGAATAATTGTGCTCACCGCTGCATGCGGGAGAACGGCGAACGGTGGTTTCGGATACTTCCGCACGTCTTGCGACGTCTTCGGCGGTTTGTTGGGGGGACTTGATGAATGAACGGGAAAACATTTTGACTTTCTTCTTCTTTTTCTTTTTCGGAACTGTATTTGATTTATTGTTATTTTTCTATTTCAATTTTCTGAGTATGTATATATGGATATATACGAATAAACGGAAAAGAAAAACGGAAAATAAAAATGGAAAAGAAAATGGAAAGGAAACAAAAAAAACTGTCTACCGGGAATAGGGTTCGAACCTATGACCTCGTGGTTATGAGCCACGCGCGCTAACCGCTGCGCCACCCCGGTGAAACAGTTGCTCTATTTCGGTCGAGCAGACCTTGTGCCGGCGGTAGGTTTCGATCCTACGTCCTCCCCGTTATGAGCGGATAACCAACCCCAATTCAGACCATTGCGGGTCAATGTGATAGGAGTCGGTGTTTTAGGCGCTCTTCCGCTGAGCTACACCGGCGGGTGTGTGTTGCTGTTGAGACAGCGTGGCAGTTTCTGTAAAACTGCGAATTGAAAATACCGACAGCAAGCATTGATCTTGCAATTTGGAACGCGCGATGAACCATGTGTTGCCCATTACACCATGCCGGTAAAACCTTGCTGCGCTCTATTATGGTCGAGCAGACCTAGTCCCGGAGATACGTTTCGATCGTATGACCTCGTGGTTATGAGCCACGCGCGCTAGCCGCTGCGCCACTCCGGGTAATGCTAGTTTAGCGTCGCGTAGCAATTGACGGTGAATACGTTTAACATCAGCATCTAGACGGACGCCTTCTGTAAAGGCGCCGAAGTGAAATACCGGCGAGGTGATTCGAACACCTGACCTCGGGGTTATGAGCCCCGCGCGCTAGCCGCTGCGCCACACCGGTAAAACCTTGCTGCGCTCTATTATGGTCGAGCAGACCTAGTCCCGGAGATACGTTTCGATCGTATGACCTCGTGGTTAT
>Ga0181356_1001245_pt1 | contig 11091 bp, 14 predicted proteins | sample Fa13VDMM110SN_FD_130104 | JGI IMG/M metagenome (GOLD analysis project Ga0181356, IMG submission 130104) | Freshwater viral communities from Lake Michigan, USA - Fa13.VD.MM110.S.N | ecosystem: Environmental > Aquatic > Freshwater > Lake | place: USA: Michigan | collected 2013-09-24 | reverse complement strand
TTCTATTGCCTAATGCTCTTGGCCCATATTCTGCAGGACCCCTGGCCAATCCGCATATCTTATTTTCGACAAGATAGTCTACAATTGTTTCATTGTTGGTATGACATTCCATATCATAACCTAAGAAAGGATTAAAAGGCTGCGGCGGTCTCCAAGACGGCTGATGTGCTAATACAGCCCCAACTGCTGATCCTGCATCGCCAGGATTGGGCATAATATAAACATTTTTATAATATTTGTAGGCAATAGAATTAGCTACACAATTAAGGGCACACCCTCCCATTATAACTACATTCTTGCTATCTACTAGACGTTGCGCATATTGTAATGTTTGATCAAAGATAGTTTCATATACTGCCTGAGTTGCCGCAGCAATGTCAAACATATCTTGTTCGGTGGTAAGATCTGGTCGCCAGTCTCGACAACCTTTATGTAAATTTTGTTTTGTATAGAGTAAATTACCATCCTCTAATCTATCAGGGAATGAAATAAAGTCATGAAGAATATCTTTATATAATCTTTTAGGATCACCGTACGCTGCCATTCCCATTAGGATATATTCTTCTTCGTTAGGTTTTAAACCTATACGTTGAGTCATAGCACTATACCAAAGACCTACACTATGTGGATAGTCTATATTGTAGACACAATCTAATGAATCTGCCTTGCCTTTCCAAATAGTTAATGTGTTAAATTCGCCAATAGCATCGATTACAATTACACAAGCATCATTGAATGCACTGGTAAAATAACCAGCAGCGGCATGTGAACCATGATGGGATTTGTAATATATAGGTGCAGTTATACCATATTGTCTTAGATATTTCTTAACATTGTTTTCTTTAAAGGTCAAACCCTGTCCTGCAAACAACTGTCTAATACTTTTAAGGATCGGACGTTCATACCAACAAACTTCGTTAGGATTACCCCAACGTTCTCGTGCATAATCAACCATCTCTTGCTGTAAGTCAGGATCATTTTTGATGCCACTGAATCTCTCACTGTGGCTGGCAAATACCAGTTTTCCATTATTAAAAACAGCCAATGCAGCATCGTGGCTGTTTGCAGATATTCCCCAGCTAATCATTTGTAGATAAAAGGATCACGTTTTCGTAATTCAGTAATTCTTTTTTTAAATTGTCTATGTTCTTGAAACTTAGACCAAGGCCATAATAAAAAATTAATTATTTTCTTTAACATATTCTAATCTCTCTAATTTATGTTGTAGCAATTGCTGGGCTATTTTAATCTTAATTTCACCTTGTTGGGCTGTTTTTATAGCATCTACTATAACAAACAACTTTCCATATTTCAACACAGCATCTGCAACATCTTTGACATTGTCTTCCCAGTTAGGAAATGCTACAGCCCAATCATAGTCTGTGGCCTGTTTAATCAACATTAATCCAGCCTTATCTTGGTCTGGGATTACAATAACTTCTTTGCCTAATTGATTAATGATGTGTGCCTGTTGTTGCGATATCTCATTGGTTAGTAATCCAACTCCTCCTATAGACAGTGCATCAAACTGTCCTTCTACTACAAATACATATTTGTTTTTTGGATCTTGTTCGTCTATATTAAACACAAAGAAAGGATGTTGGTCTGACAAGTACTTGGGCTTGCCTTCTCGAACTTTTCTTGCTGTATTGCCTACAATCTTGCCATCATAGTAATAGGGTAGCAGTACTCGATCAATGTATCCAGGAGCAGGCGACCAATAAAAGTTCTTGGTCATTGGATCGAAACCACGATTAATTACATAGTCTATTACTGGTCCTATGTCGTTAGCAATATCTGGAAGATATGCAGAATCAACCCATTCACTAATAGGCATTGCACCTTCGGGTAATTCTTTTTCTGTGAACTTAACTTTCTCAACAAAATGTTCTGCTTCGTACTCTGTTGATTCAGTCTTTAGTGCTTCAAATACTAATTCTTTGATTTGATCATCGTTGGCGCCTAACCAGCGACACAGACTTTTAAGTTTTTCAGATATGTTACGACCGGGTTGCCAACTGGCTGTGTACTTGCAGTTGAAGCAGTTATAGACCACACCTTCGCTGAACATAACGCCTGCTCGTTTTCGAGTATCTCTAGCATGTCCTCTGTGATGACAACAGGGAGCATTGAAACTGATCCAACCACTTGGGCTGGATTTAGTTTTAGGCAGTAAGAATCGAAATTTGTCTAAGACAAGGGTCATAGACTTAGTATACTATCTGTATAGTATCTTGTCAACAGTTCCGTTGTTGGTAATGAGCTTATTGGGAGTATGCTTTACTCGAAACCAATTGTATTTGCCTGTGATATTTTGATAGTTTAATGTTGCAGTAGTCAGTGCCAGCGTTTCAACATCAACCCAAACTTCCGGATTGCCGCCTTCACTTAGACTACCTTGAATAACAACAGAACCTGTGTAATTGGTGCAGAACAATTGAAATGTATGCAAACTCTGCGGAGTAGTAACCTGTGGTCTTGCATCAATGATACTGCTAACATAGTAATCATCAAATGGTTCGCCAAAGCTCTTGTGCAGACTAAACTCAGAAACTTTGGTGCTGGCTTGTACTTCTCCTTCGCCACTGTCTAACACTTCAATATTGGCCAATGCATCGTATTGACTGTCGATATATAACGGAGTTCTAGCTGTAACTAAATGGGTGTTATCGCCGTTGGCTGTTCTTGTTTCATTGTATATACTGTATTGATAGAAACCTGTTTCAATATCAAGCAATTCACTTTCAGTTAGTATGACATAATACTTGCCGGTACTGGCTGCGACAGTTACACAGTCTTTCTTAGCCACTAATGTCTGGGTTTCACGCTCAACCAAATTAAATACCAACGTTGAACCTGTTGTGTCTGCTGTTTTTTCATCAGAGTTTCGTACCTGTAAATCAATACGATTATCTACTCCGCGATAGATTTTTATGTTGCGATTATACACTCTACGATACCTCTTTGTTTGCCAGGCCGCTGACGCATTAGTAAACACATCTATTTTATTTGGGTATAAATAAACTGAAATTAATTGCATACTAAACGGATCCTTTGCAGTATTTATCTATGAGAATAACAGAAAACCTACAAGAAAACTTTCCATTCATAACTGTGGTAAATCATGTTAACCACGAATATGTGGGTATTGTGATCAACCAAGATGCTCAGGTTACTAGCATGTATGACTATACCTTAATTAAAACCGATCAAGAAAAGGCCAAGTTTCTAGAATTAGGAGAAGTTTGGTGGTGGGAATCGAATCGTCAAATTCCTATTAATATTTTCCTATTAAGAGAGATCTATGGGTTTAGATACGCTATTAGGAACTTTTCAACAAAAGACACAAAAATACTATTAGGACCTTGCACAAGTCTAAATGATATTATTGTGAAAAGAATCAAGCGTAGAAGTATAACGCTTGTTAGAAAAATCACTTAACAGCATCACTGATATCCATAACTAATTGATTCACAAATTAAATTCATCTGCACCACAATAGCAGCGGCATAGGCAGTAGCATGACTTTTCTTAAAGTAATAATCATTAGTCTCTGGTTTTGTCCACACTTCGCTCATTACGGTGGTCCATGGCTTGCCTATTAGATGTCTCTTGGCTGGTCGAATCATTGCTAATACTGCTGCCAACTGTTCTATCGAGGTTGGCTGCATTTCTCGCAGAATAGAACCATGTCCGTTAACATGAAACAATAGATTGCTAAAGTCTTCTTGTAACAGTAGATCCCATAATGGTTCAGTGTTTAATAATTCAGTAAGATGTTCTTCGTTGCGAACACCTTTATAGATACTAACATTAAGAAAATCTATTTTGAATAGCCCTTGTTCTTCTGCCTGTTCGTATGGCACATTACATAGACTCGAAACTGGATCAACAGGAACCTCGTGCATATAGACACCGGTATTATGTTTGACTAATTTTCCGCCATCATTTCTACTGGCCGCTGTATGTTTGAATAACTTCAGTGCCTGTTCTCTGTCAATAAAGTCTATGTCAATATCTGGCATTATTGTAACCTTGTGCTTTCAAATAAAAGTAATGGTAATGTTTCTGCTAAGAACTGTGCATACTCTTCGGCATCTTCACTATCTTCAAATCCAGAAAACTTAACAAACACATCGGGAACATCTTCCCCAACTACTACTTCTATATCGATGTCATCCCTAGAGATATGCTCTTCATTATCTTTTAATTCTTCTTCAACTATTTCCGGGGCAACTTCTTCCCGTCGTTTTTTAAAAATCATAAAATCTTCGCCTCCTTGATGACGTCTTTAACTAACTCGTGATCGGCAGGTGTTGATTTGAATCTACGCATCCAGAACCCAGGGTCAACAACAGGTCCAACTATTTCTAATTGTTCTTGATTCATGCGTCTAATCATGTCTTTACCTGACTTGCTATTTAACAAGATCCAAGGCGAGATCAAACCTTCTTTAATATCGTGTGTGGCTCTGTTTAAATTTACAAAGGCAAAGTAATGCTCCCAAGGTGCAGAATTTTTATCTGACCAGTCCATCATGGTTTGGATGGTGCGTTGAATAGCACCATCTGCTGGTTCAATTTTTATAAGATCGCTGATATAGGCATCGTATAGTTCGTCACGGCACCAGTGGTCTAATTTAATTCCACTTTTAACCACATAATCTACAAACCGTTCTGGATAGATAGGATTTGTATTAGACATAAAGCTGCCAAACTTTATAAAGGCAGTATAGTATGGACTAGATGCAAACTCGTCAAATGTTTTGGCCTGCTTGGACTTCTGCGTTAACTCATAGAAACGCTGATATGTCATAAGACCCAGTTTAACATGTCGCTCGTCTTTGCTTAGATGCCTACGCTTTTGTTCGCAGATATGTACTACCAAAGTTTTTTCTTTAGTAAAGAGTTTACTGCAATGTTCGCACTTATAGTTTAATGTCTGCAATTTGCTTTTTGTCCCAACCAAGGTCCTTAGCATATTCTTTGATCTCTTTGTCTGTGGTTATTATTGCAAGTGTTTCGATGTCACTCAACTTCATGTTGGGAAATAGATCTGCTAAGAACTTTTCTTTTTTGTTCGCTTCTTTCTTTAGGGGAATCCATTCGTGAAATTGAGTTTTCTTACTTTCGTGACTGCATAGGCAAAGAGTCTGCCAAACTAGTTTAGGGTGTTGTTGGATATCATTCCAATTCTTGTTGTAGTATTCGTTTACTGTTAGAATAAAATGCTCTTGAAGTTCTCTATTAGAACTCTTAACACTGCTGATATAGCGTGTTAGATTCCAAAAGTCTCCTTTGATTTCTTTGCGGCCTTCGTCTGTAACCGCATCCCATAATTCTTTAATTCCCATATCTACTGCGGGAATCATGTCTTTAAAAAGATCTACGTGTTTATTTTTTGCCATGGTCTTTACTTAGATGATACACTAGTTTAACACGATCTAGAGCAGCTTGCAAGGCCTCATTTGTCCGGCCCGCTCGAACTATATCTTCCCAAAGTCTCAGCTCATCTTTTAAAAACCGTTCGTAGTCTCTACCAATTTCAAATCGATCATTATGTGGCGCACCAAACTCTCTGGCATAGGTTATGCCGTCGGCTTTTTCATAAATGTACTTTGCGCCTGGTATTAGTGTACCCATATGTGTTACTCTAAAAAATTAGTTGTTGATAACATTTTAACTTTTCCAAGATAGTAAGGATGCAATCTTGCTATACTTTTATTTACGGTTGAAATTTTGCATATATTCTTACCTAGCTGATGGTCAGCTTTGATAATCCCGTTAATTTCTACCCATTTGAGAATTTTTGCAGCAGCATGAGGTTTAATAATATATGCATACGCTCCCCTAGAGTATTGTCCAACTGCTCCTAATAATTCAGGGTCTTCTTCGATATCTAAAATTTCTAGTTGATTTTTTGATTTATCTTTTATGTCTTGTTCGTAGGAGTCACTATATGGATTACAGTTATCCAACTTCAATACATCTTCAAACCGATCTAGAATATTATCCGGTAGCGGTTCAATAAAATATCCATCGTGTTCCAAAATTAAATAGGGTTCATTGTCTTGTACACATTGCCTCCATAGATATATATGGCTTAATGCACATCCTAAAGCACCTGGTCTCATTTTTTTCTTTGGGTGTATTCCTAGATTAACAAGATGCTGTTCGGTATAAAATCCGTTTACTGCTTCAAAATATTCCACAGGCAAATTAAATTTAGAAGCTTGTTCTATACTTTCTTTAGCTATTCTTTCGGATAACTCATTATCTTTTAATGTTATGATTTTTGCTTTCATGTATATAAATTTTATCAGTATCGTTTAATTTTTCAATGTACACATAACCCAGTGATGAAAGAAACTGTTCTGTTTTGTTGTTCATGTTTTCGCCAAATCTTTCATCTAATTGATCCCACATCTCTATTGCAATTACTGGTTGAAACTTTTTAATTGTTTCAACAGCACCACATAGTGCAAAATATTCATATCCCTCAATATCTAAATGAATTAGATCACAATCAGTTAACCCTAAATTATCGATAAGATAAACCGGATAACGTCCTTCGCCTTTTATAAAACTTTTTCCTCTACTAAAGTATTTCACAGCTAGATTAACTAGTGCAGGACTGTCTCCAAGACATGCTTGAGACTTAATAATATGTTCGTCAGGACAATTTCTTACTAGACAATAAAAGTTTAACCAGTCCGGTTCAAATGTATAAACGGTGTTAAAAATTTCTCCATATTGTTTAGGATACATTCCACAGTTGCCGCCAGCCTGCACTACGACATGTTTTTTGTTGACATATTTAGATATTTTTGTTGGTAAATCAAAATGGTTATTTAAAAATTTCCAAGTGTTTTTATCTTCTGTCGGCCACCACCAACCTTCTCGAAATTCAACTAACTGATCAATCATTAAAATCCTTGGTCTCTCTCAACATTCCAAGCAATGGCTGTCTGTAGTCCGCCTGGCTTGGGATCATTAACCACAATGCGTTCGCCTAGAGGTAGTCCAAATATTGCGTGATTGTATCTAAGACCGTTGTCTTTTAATATCTGTAGACTTGAGTCTTTGTACTCTTCCGCTCTACCGGTAGTGATTATAATATAATCATTCACAGGTATTGACTGCCACAATTCTTTTACACCCGGCAACAATTCATCATTGTCGGTTAGGTATCCGTTATGTTTAAAAATGGTTCCATCTAGATCTATGAACCAAGTATGGCCGAGATTTTCTGATAATTGAAAAGGAATCATTTTAGTCCTTGTTCTAGATGATATAGGCCAAGATAAAAACTTCCTATAACACTGTCTATGTCATCTTTAGCATAACCGCTTAATGATAACCAAATTAATCCATGTAATATTTTAATCTTGTCAATATCTTTATTAAAATGTTCAGTAAAAATATCTTCAGCTATATTTTCAAAACCTGTAGGTTGTTGTAGTATTTCAACTGTTTCTGAATCTATATGTAGTTTAAATTTTCTTCGATTAAACATATCGTATCCACCAACCGCTGAATAATATACTTTGGCAAAATCATACATAGGATCTCCCCATATTCCAGGCTTGCTAAAGTAACCTCGTGGATCAATGTACCACACTTTTAAATTTTTGTCAACGAGGCTGTTGCTAAATGTAGGATCACCGTGAATAGGTGTAAACAATGACGGTTGTATTTGTGTTATCAACGATTCAAAAATATGTTTGTGTTTTTTAGAAAAAACATTTCTGCATTTTAATCCGTTGACTGTGACTGCATCTTTATCAAAGTTGGGAATAATTTTTGATACACTATCAACTCTGTTTAAAGTTTTAGTAATATATGTTTCGACGGTTTCCTCTTGTACAGCAGACCTTTTAGAAAGATCATGCAAGGAAGTTAATGAATCAATGTAGTCTGCTAGAACTGCACATTTTTCTCTATTGGTTAAGTCAGTCATTTGATAAGCATGACAGCCTTTTATCCTTGTCATTACATATGGATCTGTAGAAATAATTTTAGGTATTCTTCTAAACCCTAAATCATGTACAGAATTATACCATGCCTGCTCCTTACCAATGAGATGATGATAATTGCTGTCAATGGCTCGTTTCTCTACTACATCGTCTTTGATAACTACTTGGTTGAAAAATCTACTAAACCCAGCACGATCGTTTTCGATTTCAATAGTTATAAAATCACCAAGTTCTTCTAGTTCTTCGCAATCAACTGTACTAAACTGATTTACATTTTTACTAAACCATTTAACAAATTCGCCGCTGGCCGGAGGTTCTGGAAAATACTTTGCTTGACTAGCATAAAATATTCCAGGGATGCCTCGAGGCCCAGGTTGTTCTACTAATTCAGTATTTTCTGACACAGTCCATCGGCAGGTAAATGCGTGTGTAGTCACTACTGTAGGAACCGTTGAATTTAAAATTGTTGGGAAATCGTTGATGATTAGATCACTCCAAGTGATAATTAATTCAGCTTCAGGAGGAACATTTTTTAATGCATTAGCTATCCCTGAACAAGTTCCTTTTTCATCAGTCTTTGTTAGTGTGTATGGTACTAACGGTTTGTTGACTTCCAGATATTTTTCAAGTTGATCGTAGGCATAATCGCCGATGATATGAAAATGTGCATTTGGAAACTTATCAAATAAATGATACAACAACGGTTTTCCTTTTACACTGACTAAACACTTTGGTTTGTTCCATGTGTGATGTCTTAGCCTACTACCTCGGCCACCAGCTTGTACAATGATATGCATTTTATTTTAAGAAGGGTAAAATTTTATCAACTCCAGAACTATAAGAACAACTACTTATCTTTTTTACATTTTCTTGTTCTTGTTCGGAATTAATTAATGGTAATATGGTATTCCAGAAGTCTTCGTGATAATTTACATGATTAAAATAGTTAAACATTGCCGATTTAACTATTTTTGGTATAGTTGCTAACATGGCTCCGGTTGCGGCCATTTCAATAGGATACATCCCTAAAGTCTCTCTATGAGATACGAATCCAATATGAACTTGTCTATATATTTTTGATAATTCTGAAAAAGGAATACTAGGTGGAGGATTATAGTAATCAAAATCATCTATAGAATTTAATTTTTTAGTATGATAATATACTTCATAATTTTTCCAATGTGTCTTAAAGAATTCGTTTTTTTCTAAGTCAATTATTAATTTTTTAATATCTGCTGACCAATCTCCTCTACCCGGATAATGGTGATCGATATGCAAAATTAAATTTTTGTATTGTTTTTCTGGATATAGGTATTCTTCATTAAACAACGGCCCTATGTGTATTTGGTTGTGAGATTCTTCTCCAGGCATCATAAAGAATAATGCATCCCTGGGAGCTTCTCTCTTACCCTCGCTAACTGCACCGAACATGCCTTTTACATTTTTTCTAAAGAAATCAACTATGGTATGATGTGTATGTTTTAATGGGATAGCACCAACAAACAACACATTGTCGTATTCGTTTAATAAACTCTTATCAAAACTCTTGTCAAAGTTATTCCAGGTAGATTTTAATTGTTTTTTAATCCCCATCCACAATTCACAAGGAACTACATGGCAATCAATTCCTCTTTTAGTAAATTCTTTTTTGAGATTGCAAGCTATTACAGTATTAAAACTCTTGCATTGATTTAGATCATCTGTATAATAATCTGAATGAACTAATAATAATAATTTCATTTTATACTTATAAGATAACAACATCAGATTGTAATGGTGCATCCCAAAGTTTTCCTCGATGCCATACATATATCCCATGCGGCATTTCTGGATAATTATTGCACTGATGCTGGAACGCCATTCGATCAAAAACAAAATTTCCTAACTTAAATACGCCTTGTCTTCCTAAACTATCAAATGCAGTATCTATATTTCGTGCAAAGCCTAACTCGGTCATAGGCCCCATATCAACATCTTTTATTAATTGCCAGGGCATACTGCCTCTGAGCAAACATAAACCAAATGTCCAACCGTTATTTTGGTTCCTGTAAAAATCTAAACTGAACCCGTCAAGGTTTTTATCTAAAAGGTGCTGTTCGGCTGTTTTTAATTTTTCTCTTAGGCCTTCAAAATCTCTAGTTAGAAATACAGTATCGTCTGCATCAATCATCCAAAAGTTTTCTTCTTTTTTGACATGCTGAAACGCAGTAAGATTAGCCGAAGCCATTCCTCGTTTGGCTCCTTTCAGGTTACCACAATAAATATCACCTATTGAATAGTCACTGTTGATAACAGTAACATCATAATCCATTAACACAGTTTTTAGATAGTCTGGCGTTGGATCACTACCTGGCTTGTATCTGTCACACAATATAAATGTTTTATAATTCTTAAATAATTCTAACCAAAATCTTAAACATAAAACGGACGCGGGATCGATTCTATGAAATTTTAAAAAAACGCTTGTCATTGGTTTCCTTTTCTTCTTATTGCCTTTGCAATAAGTTTTTCTCTTTTCCCTTTGCCTTCACCTTTGTAATGTAACATAAATCCTTCAAATATCGTATTAAAGTGATTTTTTCCTACACCTGTCGGAGAAATGCTATGTGAAGAAATTCTGTTGTCTGCTTCAAATTCTTTTTTAATTACATCAAAGATAAATCCGTCGTGAAATTCTGATTTGGTATATATTGCATCAGTATTGTAATACCATTCGTATCGGTCAAAGAAATTTTTAGCTTCAGGGTGTTTCATGTCAAATATTAAAAAACCAGTTTCACTATCAGTATCTCTTCCAATATACCCCACAAACTTTCCGGTGGGTAAAAATTTTAAAAAATATTCTGGATCTACAGTATCGTAAATTTCAGTATCAGCATCGAGCCATATGAGATAATCTAGATTTGGTTCTCTAGAAGCATGAATCGTAGCATATACCTTGTGTGCAAATCTTACACCATCATGTCGAAACTTTTTAAAAGTTCTATGTGTATTTCTTTTCTTAAAATTTACTAGGTTAGGACAGGAGTCTTCTAGGTTTAGAAACAAAATACTTTCTTTGTTTTCTAAATCTACAGTGTCTTTATAAATTACTACATCTATATCTTTTATATGTT
>Ga0181356_1001243_pt1 | contig 11092 bp, 11 predicted proteins | sample Fa13VDMM110SN_FD_130104 | JGI IMG/M metagenome (GOLD analysis project Ga0181356, IMG submission 130104) | Freshwater viral communities from Lake Michigan, USA - Fa13.VD.MM110.S.N | ecosystem: Environmental > Aquatic > Freshwater > Lake | place: USA: Michigan | collected 2013-09-24 | reverse complement strand
TTCATTCCTGTGAGTTGGCTAATTAGTAAATTAGAAATCAATATGCTGGCTTTGGTAATAGGCCTGCTGTTGGTGAAAGATATATTTTTTACTTTCCTACAGGTAATACAAATATATTTTTAAAATTAACAAATGGAGAAACAAATGGCAAAAAATATAAGAAAAATTATGTTGATTGTTGCATTGGCAATGTGGTCGGTGCCAGCGTCAGCATTAGACATAGAATTTGTGCCGGCATCTAGTTTAAAGGGACCAGCTGGTACGGTGATCAATACTATTGGGGATCTATCCAAATCAGCCGGGATCAACGTGATACCCAAACAGATGGGCAGTTGCGGAGAAACGCTACAGTATTTTAACACAACAAAAAATCCAGTTGGTATCACATGGTCAGTAAACATGTACAAGAACACAGCAGAATCCAAGACCGATTGTCTTGTAAATTTTGCAGAAGCTAAAGCAGTGGCAGCGGCTTGGACCACGTATGATGTGTGTGTAAGAAAGGGTTTTGCATTAGAATCCGGAAAGACCTACACCATAGGCAATGGAAAATTCAATCCAACCAAATCAATGACCGATCATTTGAACAACAACAATAAAAATATCAAGTTTAAAAATGTCAGCTATGAGGGGTCGGCACAAACAATTGTGGGTCTAATAAACAAAGATATAGATGTGGGTTATATTGCCGCCGGCAATTCTGCGCCAGCGATAAAAGCAGGCACTATAGATTGCTTATATTCGACAGGCTCGGCAAAATACGGGCAAAAACCTTTGAGTGAGTTCACCGGTAATAAAGATCCGTTGAATGAATACAAACTGGGTTATATGATTTTTGTTAGAAATTTATCTGCAGAACAGATTGCAACTCTAGAAAAATCATTATCTAAAGAGTTCCATACAAGTTTAGAAAAACAAGAGTTTTATTTTAATCGAGTAGGGATAGATAAAAAATATCTTGATACCTTTGTACAAACGGCCAAGGATTACGTCAAGTACGAATAGTATAATATGATTACTGCTGCGGCGGGCGCAGCAGTAATACCTAGTCAGGATTATGTTTAATAATAAGATTTCTCCTAATGAAATGGACAGATACGGATATTATCAGATAGGTGACTTCAAGACCTACAGCGTGTATCAGCTGATGGATTACTATCAAAAAAATCCGCATCCATATAAAAAAATAGAATGGATATACAATGATCATTTTTTTTCTCGATATGATTGGACCCAAGAGCCCAAAGAATCTTTAGATGAATTATATAAAAATAGAGCCAAAGAATTAAGAGAAAAATACGACTATATCGTGCTGTATTATAGCGGAGGATATGACAGCGCCAACATGCTTCGTGCTTTCTTAGACAATGGTATATACCCGGACGAAATATGTGTATTCTACAGTAGATATGATACGATAAGTCATCAGTTTCATGAGTTAAAAGATATTACATGGAAAAAACTTGAAGAGATTGAAAAACTATACCCTCAGATTAAAATTAGAAAATTTGATTATGCTGATATTATCTGTAATTGGCCTAAAATTATAGCGGATCTAAATTTAGATATAGATCCTATCTATCTGTTTGGTCCTCGTTTGACAGTTAACAGAATAGCTCTAGATGTAATGTATGAATATATAGATGATTGGAAGCAGTTGTTAAAAGAAAACAAAACAGTGTGTACTTTGCAGGGGGTTGATTCGGTACAACCAAGACACATTTATCAAGGGAATAAATGGGTGCATAACTTTTTTGATGTGTATGTTTTTGGTCACATGACCCCAATAAGACAGATGACCAACAAACTTGATAGAGACACGCTTGAATTTTTTTATTGGGCTCCAACGGAAACATGTGCCAAAATAATGATCAAGCAAGGACACCTAGCAAGAAAATTTTTTATTAACAAAACTGATAACACCATTGAAAAATTATATGGGATGAAGGATATTATAGAATTAAATAAAAAAAACCCAAGCGAAGCAAACATTAAAGTTTATAATTACGAACCTTTCAAAAGACTAATATATCCAAGAATCTTCGAGGGCGGTGAACAATTTTATAATAAAAAAAACACAAGTGCTTTTTGGGGTAACAGAGATCAATGGTATTATAATTCAAAGTTGCCCGGTAGCAAAGAACATCAGATCATGTATCAATCACTTTTTGATGATGAAAGAAATCATTGGAAAAACTGGTTTGCCGATAGCAACATCGATAAAGGACCTATTAAAATAAAAAGCAAAGATTATATAATTTAAATGACCCAATCATCAATGGACAGATACGGATATTATCAGATAGGTGACTTCAAGACCTACAGCGTGTATCAGCTGATGGATCGCTATAAAGAAGATCCGCAGCCATACAAATGGATTTACAATGACGATTTCTTCAGTCAGTATGACTGGACTCAAGAACCCAAAGAATCCCTCGAGGAACTATACAAAAACAGAGCCAAAGAATTAAGAGAGCAATATGATTACCTGGTGCTGTATTACAGCGGGGGCTATGACAGTGCCAACATGCTGTATGCTTTCTTAGACAACGGCATTTATCCCGATGAGATCTGTAGAGTAGACAGTAGATTTGACACAGTCAGTCATAGATATCATGAAGGAAAATGGAAGACTTGGAAAAAACTTGAAGAGATTGAAAAACTATACCCTCAAATAAAAATTAGGAGAGTTGACAATGCAGATATTGTGTGCAATTGGCCGAAGATCATTAAAGATACGAACGAATATCTAGATCTTAATTTGGATCCAATCTATTATTGGGGGCCTCGCACCAGCGTTCATCGACTGGTCCTAGATGTATTACATGAACATATAGATGACTGGAAGCAACTGCTTAAAGAGAAAAAAAAATTATGCACAGTGTCTGCAGTGGATGGTGTGCAATTGGGATATAACTTAAGAGCGAAAAAAATGGTGCACAATTTTACAGATGTAGATGTATATGGTCACATGAGTCCAATAAGACAGATGACCAACAAACTTGATAGAGACACACTTGAATTTTTTTATTGGGCTCCTACAGAAACTTGTGCCAAAATAATGATAAAACAAGGACATCTAGCAAACAAATTTTACACTGACCTAGCCGGCGGAAATTTGAAAACATTAGTTAAGATGGGGGGAATTGCAAATTTTCAGAAAAATACTTTTCCTTGGATGAGATTTAATTCTTCTAACTATGAACCTTTTAAGAAAATAATATATCCAAGATTATTCGAAGCGGATGAACAATTTTACAAACCCAAGGAAATAAACCTTTGGGGCAATGTAGATCAGTGGTATTATAATTCAACTTTTCCTAATAGTCAACAACACTGGAAGGACATACATCTTACGTTGTTTGATGATAAGAACAGCCATTGGAGACAGTTTTTTTACGATGGTGATATCCTTAAAGGACATGAGAAAATTAGAAGTATAGATCACATAATTTAGAATCTACATCTAAGTTGTGCACCGGGCTGTAAATTATCTCGTAAATCTCGCACTTGATCTGCAATACTCTTTGATTCGGGTTTGCTGTCGGTTGTTTTAGAATCTGTTCTAGTTTCTATTTTTGGTTGCACATTGGCGTTGGGATCCATCCGGCAATCATTATAATTGCAAGACACCAAAAATAAAAATAAAGACACATAACGCATATCTTTACTTATTTGGAGCACCTGGGAGGAGTTGAACCCCCAACCTCTGGTTTCGAAGACCAGCATTCTATCCAATTGAACTACAGGTGCATGGTGCGGCCAGAGAGACTCGAACTCTCACGGATTGCTCCACACGCCCCTCAAGCGTGCCTGTCTACCAATTCCAACATGGCCGCGGTTGTGGTGGGCACCGCAGGAATCGAACCTGCCACCCCGTGGATGTCGACCACGTGTTCTACCAATGAACTAGGTGCCCATCTGGAGCGGGTGAAGGGAATTGAACCCACGACCTAATCGTTGGCAACGATTCGCTCTACCACTGAGCTACACCCGCTTGATTTGGTGAACCCGCCAAGAATCGAACTTGGATCTAGAGTTTAGGAAACTCCTATTCTATCCGTTGAACTACGGGTCCAGCCTTTACCACTCTTATTATAGCACTGATAAAAATTTTGTCTATGCAATAAAATACATTAAATATTACAGCAACGCCGGACCAACCGACGTCGAACAACATAAGACGCTTGACACAACATGTCTTTACTACAGTGGTGCTGTAGAACGCCTGTCGTATACAATACTTTCTGTATTGTTAGCCAATAACAAAAAATATATTTTTGAAATGACTGATTTTGGTGATCGATACGGGTACTATCAAATAGGTGATGTGAAAACCTATAGCAGATTTGATCTCATGGATCTCCATGCAGAGTCTCCACAGGCATGGAAATGGCACTACAATGATGAGTTTTTCAATGCCTATGATTGGGCCGTGGAACCAAGAGAATCCATAGACGAGCTCTATCGTAACAGAGCCGAGCAGTTGAGGAGAGACTACGATTACCTGGTGCTGTATTACAGCGGGGGCTATGACAGTGCCAACATGCTGTATGCTTTCTTAGACAACGGCATTTATCCCGATGAGATCTGTGTATTCTACAGCAGACACGACACAGTGAGCAATCAATACTTGGAATTGAGAGATCACACCTGGAAGAAACTAGCGGAGATAGCAAAAAAATATCCCCAGATCAAAATTAGGAAAGTTGATTACAGTGATTATTTTTTCAATTGGTCTTCTCGGGTCAAAGAAGTCAATCCAGATCAAGATTTGATCTATAACTTCGGCACCATACTCAGTCTTAATCATATGATGATGGACCTATCACACAGATACATCGATGATTGGAAACATATATTGGACAATGGCCAAAAAATGGCCTGGATCCATGGGGCAGAAAAACCCTCGCTAAGATACCTTGACGATAAGTGGATTTTTAATTTCCATGATGGACTGATACGTGCGAACATCACTCCCCTTAGGCAAAAAATAGATAATGGCAAGATAGGTGTCTATGAATTTTTCTATTGGGCTCCTACAGAAGCATGTGCCAAAATAATGATCAAACAGTGCCATCTGCTCAAACAGTTGTATGATCCACAGGCCCAGAAAGATTTCTCACAAATACCCGGAGCCAGGCCTTGTGCGGAAGGTTACGGCCACTATGTGGACACCATGTCATTGCCATTCACAAGGACCATATACCCAAGAAACTTTGCGGGCAATGAACAGTTCTTCACAATTAAAAATGCTTCTCACGTGTGGGGCAACAGAGACCAATGGTATTTCAATTCTGATCATCCGGGCAGCCAAGAACACTGGGCCATGTATCGTTCTACCTTCTCTGAAAAATATCAGCACTGGAGGCAGTGGTACCACGATGGCAATAGCGTTGCCAGTGGAATAAAGAATGCAATGAGTCGGGATTACATCATATGATTGATATATTTTAAAAAAAACTAGACTACGTGAGGGCAGAATAATTAATTATAAAACAAAGGAGAAAATATGAAAACAATAACAACAATGATAATGGCTTTTTTATTCGTGCTTGTTGGCAATGTGGCCATGGCACAGAAAATTCTGATGGTTCCAACATCCACGCTCAAAGGACCACAAGGTGTGGTCGCTAATGCTGTGATAGATTTATCCAAATCGGCAGGATTTGAGATCACTGCCACACAAAAAAACAGTTGCGGTGAAGCTGTGGATTATTTTGAGAATGCCACGGGACCAGTCGCGATCGTATGGTCTGACAGTATGATAAAAAATACAGAAGTTACCAAACAGAACTGTATTATCAATTTTGAAAAAGCGTCTGCGGTGGCAGTCACCTATGCACCCTATGAAGTGTGTGTGTTAAAAGGCACAAAATTAGAACCAAATAAAAACTATAAATTAGGCAACAATAAATTCAATCCCAGAGTCTCTATTCTACAACATCTCAACACCAATAACATTGGAATTAAATTTACAGATGTAACCTACGACAGTTCGGCCGCCGTGGTAACAGGATTGCTCAACAAAGAAATAGAAGTGGGTTATACCGCAACAGGCAATGTCAGCAGTGCTGTTAAGTCTGGATCTATAGATTGTCTTTACACAACTGGTTCTACCAAATACGGTCAAAAAATGTTGAGTGAATTTACAGAAAAAAGCCAATTGAATGATTTTAAATTGGGTATGATGGTATTCACAAAAAATCTATCAGCAGAACAAGTCGACAGGTTACAAAAATCTTTACAGAAAGATTTTGCGACATTAATGACTGGACAGGACATGGTGGGGAGCAAGGTAGCGCCAAACAAGGCAGATATCGATCAATTCATTGCTGTCGCCAAAGTACACGGAACATATAATTAATTTTTATTCTCACAGTTTTTAAAAATATCATGGGTGTTTAAAGCACCCATGATACACAAAATATCTATCACCATTTAAAAATTTTATAAGTATTTGAAACTATGAGCAAAGATCAATTTGGTTACTATCTCTGTGGCAATTATAAAACCTACAGCAAGATAGATGCTCTCGAACACGCACATCTGTTCAACACCCCCGTCAAATGGATCTTCAACGATGATGCATTCTCTACACATCCGTGGCATATTGATCCCCAAATTGATTTAAAAAGATTATACAAAAAAAGAGCACAGCAGATACGAGAAAAATATGACTATATTGTAGTATGGTACAGCGGAGGGGTCGACAGTTTTACGGTCTTAAATTCATTCAGAGAAAACGGCATACACGTGGACGAGATCGCACAGTGGCATTGTCACGAAGGCGAGAAAACATGGGACAGCTTTCTCAACAAGGAAGTCAAGGAGGTAGCGATACCGCAGGCACAAGAATTCTTGACAGATATGCCCCATACCAAGCATAGAATCATTGATCTTACTTCTATAATTCAAACAGTGTTTGCCGAGGATGATAATCATTTAAATTTTATATACTATGGCAATCATGCATTTGGCCCCCACCATCTTGCCAGATCATATCTGAGAGAAAAAATTCCTGATTGGGCCAAAATCATTGCCAGTGGTAAAAAATTATGTTTTGTCTATGGATCCGAAAAACCTGCCGTCAAATACGATGAAGCAAATAACAAATTTTTTGTAGAATTTCTTGATATAGTTGATGGATGCGTTGGTCCCAGAACACAGATATTGAATAGGCCCCAAGAGCATGACGAACTCTTCTATTGGTCACCCGATGCCATGGAGCTCATGGCCAGGCAAGCACACATCATCGTCAACTACATGAGGAATCCTCCCCCACACGAGATAGATTCAATTTATTTGACGAGAAATCCATGGGAGTCACGATTTGGACCAGATGGCAAATATCTTCAATATCGGACTCAAAACAGAACTTCCATAAAAATTGATAACAAAATTCATTATCTTACTGTGGCTGGCTTAAACAGGTTAGTCTATCCAGACTGGAAACCAGATACATTTTCATTAGGGAAAAATATAGGATACATATTTGGTCCTCGAGATCGCTGGTGGTGGCAAGCACATAGAAATAAAGATCAGGTCATGTTTAAAAGTGCTTTTGAGAGTTATTTTAAAAAATTTACACATTGGGGATTTTCTAATTTTAAAGGCAAGCAAGAATTACTAAAACCATCTGCCTCCGCCGATAATAATTTTATTACACAAAAAATTTTATATGATTTAGCCGGAAACAAAAAAGAGAGTAAAGTTCTCCCAGTACACAAGAAATATCTTTTAGATAGATATAAGTCAAAAATAGGGTATGTCAATGATTTCAGGAATATAAATCTAGATACTTGTTATTCAAAAAAGTATTATCTTGAGAGTTAGATACGATTTAAAAAATAATAAGCATAAGGCGATTCGAATTCAAAACTATGCGTGTTGCTGTATTTTTTATAAATCAAAAGCTGTTGATCCTCAATATTACTAAATTTTGTAGAATTTATCTGCAGTTCAAGAATTTTTAATTCACAATTATTTTCTCCTACAATGTGTAACTGATGTTTTTTAAAAAGAGCACACTCTTTCGAAAGAGACAATCGTAAATTCGTATTATAACTCACTAGCGGCTGTTGAATGATCAATTGTTCATTAAAATATAATTTGATCGAGGATGTGTTCTTATCTCTTAAATTATACGGGAGGACCGTTATATTAAATGTCAAAAACTCAGATTTTTTCATGTTTAAATGTTTTTATAAGATGTTCTGTAGTGCCTAGATAATATGAATCACTAGAACCTAACCCCACAGTGAGCGATCCTGTTAACAATGTGCTTTTATAAAAAGGATAATTGTGATCTACCGGCAGGGTGCTCCAATTGGTGGTGATGACTCCGTATTTAGGTCTAGGGGGACACTTGAATAATTTAAATCTGTTTTCCTCCGTGGTCAATGTTGAATCCCTTGCGGATATATAGGAGAGTATGATTTCTGGTGTCCAGTTAAAAAACATTATAGGCATATCTGGAGCAACAAAATGTTTGATCAAATCTGTTTCATTAAAAACAAATCCTTTTTTATTTTTTAATGTTGGATCGTTGGCCTCAGAGGACATAATAGGATCCGGAATGTATAATTCATGTATTCCACCTCCGCTGATTAGCACCCCGCCTTTTTTCCTGGCTATATTTGCGCATGTCTCTATTATAGAAGCAGCCTGGGCTCTTTTGGTATAATATTTTTTAGTTCGCGATATACATTTTGACATATATTCAGATAATAGCACATCACAAACAATTGCCTCTTTATTATTATCATTACACCATTTGTGTGCCCACCAGTAATCAGTTTGATTATAATGCTCGATTTGCACAATTATGGGGGTAAAATCTATACCCATATCTTTTAAAGTGACGGCAATAAATTCTGAGTCGATGCCTCCGCCCATGGCCAAAAAGATTTTTTTATTCTTGTATGCTTGACAGATATCTTCTACTGTTTTTCTTGCCGCTTGATCAAAGGGTAACAATTTAGTTGGGGTCGGCGGATTTAGAAAAATTTCAAAATCGTGCTGGGGGTAGGGGTTTTCTGGAGTGCGGTTCCAGTGATAAGAAATCCAACCATCTTTACAAAAACTGCCATGCTTCCAATCAGCATCCATTTTTGTTGATCCAATCTAGATAGTGTGATTTGGCAGGTTCCAACAGGGTTGGTTTGAACGTTGGATCGATCAATGTTGCCTGCTCGTTGTCTTGCTCCCAGGCCTTTTCCCAAATTTCTAGATTCAATCGCCAATTCTCTTCTGAGTATCTTGTGTCTCTATACTGATAGACTGATATTGCCGTTTCTTGGTCTGATATTGGTAAAAATACACAATTGATCCAGGCCCCCGGAAAATATTCCACAGTGGTGTAGGGATAGACTGCGAACCATGCTGCGCCATATTTTCTTTCCCTGTCCTCCAAGAACATGGATTTGGTAAAGTCGCTTTCGTATTGGGGATTATTTGGAGCCAGTTGTATATTGCTTTTTTCTCTTATAGACCATTCAACGTTGGTGGTTTGCAACTGATCATATACTTTTGGGTGTACCACCGATAGATGATCTATATCTAAAAAGATACTATAGATATCTTTATAATTGGCCTTGACTGTATCAACTCTAAAATTGCCTAGAGCTAGATGTTCTGTGTTCAAGAAATCATATTCCGGTAGATCGGGAGGTTCTGAAAATATAAAATTATTCCATATAAAAACATCTTTGCTCTGCAAAGGATGTTCATTCTTGCACCAATAATCTGTGGTTCCGGAACCTATGGGGTTGCCTTCATTATTGAAACTCCACCCGTGATATGGACAGAGACGAGTGTTCTTTCCATGGGTTCCCTTGAATAAAGACCCTTGGTGTGGACATACGTTGCTCAGTAGTGAATACTTTCCGTTATTACGATGCAGGGCCCATTTCTTTAAATGTGGTAAAACCTTCCAACCGTTGCCTTGTAAGTCGTTTATGTGTCCTAAAAACATGATTAAAAATATTTATTGAGTTTGTAATTTGTATGATAATTCTTTTTCCTGCATCCAATTGTACCAGTGAGCATTAGCCATCTCCTCGATTGGGTGATGAAATTGCGGCACTTTCTTTATATCTCTCGATAAATTGCTTCGGCCAATCTGCATCAACCTGCTGATCTCCTCGTCCTCGACAGCAGTCTCCATCCAAAAATCATAGGTCAGCTGGGCAAATTCTGGACACTCTTTTAAGATACTTTCATCAAAATAAAACTCAACTGTGTTTGCATGTCGTCCTGGACTGAAAGGGTATACTTGGCTTATGACGTTGCATCCAGGGTATGCTTCTAGCATCACATTAGGGTACAGCGCCAACCAAAGCAGTTTGAATGAATCGTCCAATAATCCCAATCGTTCACAGGCCTTCAACCAATCTTCGGTTTTCTTTGTGGTCGTGGCCCTAACTTCATTTAGGTAGGCATGCTGGCAACTCCAACCGTTGCCAAAAGCGTATTGATAGTTGTTTACATCGACCACGCTCCTTAGGCTGGGATGACAGGACCTCACGTGATATAGATCTAAAAAAATTTCATAAAATATCTTCCAATCATAGTCAGATACAATGGTTTCTCTCTTCCATGCTTTGTAGTTTTTTCCCTGAAAACGTTTTAGATCTTGTTTTAGTTTATCATTGATGCTGTCCACCCAATCGCTGTTGCCAGACATAACAAATCCTTGCCATTTATATGCCGTTGATTTAATAAGATTTTTATCCGTTGAAGCAGTAAACCCTCTTCCAGCGTAAAAATTTCCTTGTTGATCAAACGACCATCGATGTATGGGACACACAATCCTATCTTTTATATCACACGAAGACTCAAACAATTGTGATTGTTTGTGCGGACAGGCATTGTAGAAAGTTTGTTCCGGATCGTCTCCAATAATAAAAATATTATCGTTGGGAGGATAGGGCACGTGACAATGATCCAATGCTAGGTCTGCGGTCATGCCCAAACATTTTAAGCCGCTTTTGAAAAAATGTTCGTCTTGTTCCGGGGTCCTAAAATTCCAATTTAAATTTAGCTGAGTCATTTTACGTAGTTATCTATAAAAAAATTACCATGCATGGTA
>Ga0181356_1001242_pt1 | contig 11120 bp, 9 predicted proteins | sample Fa13VDMM110SN_FD_130104 | JGI IMG/M metagenome (GOLD analysis project Ga0181356, IMG submission 130104) | Freshwater viral communities from Lake Michigan, USA - Fa13.VD.MM110.S.N | ecosystem: Environmental > Aquatic > Freshwater > Lake | place: USA: Michigan | collected 2013-09-24 | reverse complement strand
GACTTGCCCAAAAACTACGTTGTAAAAGACGACTACCGCGAGGACATCCGGGACATAAAAGCGATGCTGGCAAAAATCTTTGAGAAGCTGGAAGCTAAAGCCGACAAATGAACCCGTTGGTAATTTCGGGATTATTCTCCGCTGCTCAGTCGCTAATTTCTAGGTTTTTCCCTGACCCTGAAAAACAAGCCGAGGCGCAAAAGGCACTCCTACAGATGCAACAAAATGGGGAGCTTGCCCAACTTGCTGCGGAGACTGACTTAGCCAAACTTCAGATTCAAGTAAACATTGAAGAGGCAAAGTCAACGAATTGGTTCGTAGCGGGATGGAGGCCGGGAATCGGTTGGGTGTGTGGTGCAGGTTTGGCGTATGCTGCATTGATTGAACCGTTTGCAAGGTTTGCAGCTAAAGTATGGTTTGGCTACGTTGGAGATTTTCCGGTAATAGACACCAGCCTGACAATGCAGATACTGCTGGGAATTCTTGGGCTTGGCGCAATGAGATCGGCTGAAAAGATTAAAGGCGGCGAAAGCAGCAGATGACCGAAAACTTTGAAAAGTCTCTCGCGCTAATTCTTCAGCATGAAGGGGCGTTTGTTAACCACAAAGATGATCCCGGCGGCATGACTAATTTGGGGGTTACGCAAAACGCATGGCGCGACTGGGTTAAACATGACGTAGACGAGGCTACTATGAGAAGCCTCACAAAAGAGATGGTAGCCCCGCTATACCGCATGAAGTATTGGGATGCTTGTCTGTGTGACCAGCTACCGTCTGGTGTTGACTATCTTGTCTTTGACTTTGCTATCAATACTGGGCCTAGCCGCGCAATCAAGACTATTCAAAGAGCATTGAAAATAACCGCAGATGGGGTGATCGGCCCTGTGACCATTAAAGCTATACAAGGTGCAAATGCAGAAGATTTCATTACAGATTTTACACACGCTAAAGAAGTCTTTTATCGTGGTCTTTCTACTTTCAATATATTTGGTAAGGGCTGGCTCAACCGCGTTGCAGACAGTAAGAAATCTGCCGAGGAAATGATTGTTTAAACAGGTGAAACATGCCATTACAAAAACTACTTTTTAAACCGGGGATTAATCGGGAATCCACCTCTTATGCAAATGAGGGCGGGTGGTTTGAGTCTGACAAGATAAGGTTCCGCTTCGGTTATCCTGAGAAGATTGGCGGTTGGACTAACTTAGCTGCTGCCGTCAACGGGGTTGCGTATACCTATGCTGGTGTAAACAGGGACATGAACAACTGGGTTACGCTTAACTACAGCAATTTAAACGGGGTAGGAACTAACCAAAAGTATTACATTGAAAACGGTGGCGTTTATAAAGATGTAACTCCGTTGACCGCTGCGGTAACCGTTGGCGGGTCTGGCCCGTTTGCTACTACCAATGGTTCCAAACTGGTTTTAGTTACTGTCTCAGCGCACGGCGTATCCCCCGGCACGTACGTTACGTTTTCTGGCGCTGTAGCGGGCGGTGGATTAACGCTTAATGGTGAGTTTGAAATTGTTTCAACGCCAACTGGCAATACCTTTAACATCATCAGCCCAACTGCCGCTACGTCTACAAGTGCCACTACCGGCGGCGCTTCTGTTATTGCAAACTTTCAAATTGCTGCTGGTAACGCTGTTTACTCTACCGGTAACGGCTGGGGTGCTGGCCCGTGGAACGCGGTTATCTATGGCACGGGTAGCTCTACGCTGTCTTCAACTATTTCGGCGGCTGCAACGTCTATCAGCGTAGCTTCAACTACATCGTTTTCCGCTTCTGGAACTATCGTTATTGAGTCTGAAATTATTACCTACACCGGCCTCTCCGGTGGTATCACGTTTACCGGTTGCACTAGGGCTACCGATGAGAGCATGGCAACCATCCACTTGGCTGGCGTTACAGTTCTACAATACGATAGCGAGACTTCTGGCACTTCGGCTAACGGATGGGGCGCTGCTGCCTCTACTGCAAACTCTGTCGGCACACAACTTAGGCTGTGGACGGCAGATAACTTTGGCGAAGACCTGATCTTTGCCCCTCGCGGCGGTGCTATTTACTACTGGGATGTAGATACGTCTACGTATGCACGGGCAGTAACGCTGACAAGTTTAGCAACAGCAGCTAGCGCAACAAACGGCCCGTATGTCCCAACAACTACGTTGGCTGTCATAGCTTCAGATGTTCAGCGTTTTGTCATAGTGTTTGGTTCTAACCCATACACCCCCGGAAACTCCGCTACTACGTTTGACCCAATGATTGTTCGTTGGTCTGACCAAGAAGATGCCTACACATGGGTTCCCGCTGCAACTAACCAATCTGGCGAATACAAGCTTGCCGGTGGCTCTACGATTATCACTGCAAGAATGGCAAAACAGGAAATACTAATCTGGACAGATGCGGCGTTGTTTACCATGCAGTATCTGGGGCCACCTTATGTCTGGGGCTTTAACCTGTTAGCGGACAACACTTCTCTCATATCGCCTAACGCTATAGCTTCGGTGAATAATCAGACGTTCTGGATGGGCGTAGATAAGTTCTATGTTTACACGGGTCGTGTTGATACGCTTGACTGCACTGTTTGGCAATACGTCTTTAACAACATAAACCAAATGCAAGCCTACCAGATAGTTTCTGGCACTAATGAGAAATACGGCGAGGTGTGGTGGTTCTACCCGTCTGCCAATAGTTCAGTAAATGATCGGTATGTGATCTATAACCACTTAGAAAAGATTTGGTATTACGGCACTATTAACCGCACGGCTTGGCTTGATTCACCACTTCGTGGGTTCCCAATGGGCGCACAAAGTGTGCAAAATTCATTTCTATCAGCGGCATTAACGACAACCCCAACTACTAACGCGTCAATAACTTTGCTTAACGGGTATTCATACCCAAGTTCAGGCACCGTGGTTATTGACTCTGAGTATATAAGTTATACCGCCCACGACAGTGCTGACGGTAATACGCTGACGGGGTGTACTCGTGGTGCGGTTAATCCGGTTACTGATACTGCTACAACTGTGGCTACACACGTTCAATATTCAAGCGTGACTTTTAATACGCCAAACCAAGTCATGTATCACGAGAATGGAACAGATGATGGATCACTGTCTGTGCTTCAGCCAATTGAAGCTTATATCCAGTCCGCAGACTTTGATATCGGTGACGGGCATAACTTTGGGTTTGTGAGCAAAATTCTGCCTGACCTTACGTTTGATGGCTCTACGGTAGCTGCACCGCAAGTCACTCTGTCTGTTCGCTCTCGTCAAAACTCAGGAACAGCTTATGGGGTTGGTAACTCTCCTGACGTAGTAAGCGGTAACAATTACGCACTAGCTCGTAATTACGTAGTTCAGCTTTTTACTGGGCAGGTTTACACGCGGATACGTGGGCGGCAGATGGCGTTTAAGGTTATATCCACAGACAAAGGTGTAGCGTGGCAGTTGGGAGCTACCCGTTTGGATTTGCGTCCTGACGGCAGGAGGTAGGCATGGAAAACGTAGTCCCCGCATTAGCCCCGAGCCTTCCAATAGGGCCACGGGAGTATGACCAACGCTATCAAGATCAGCTTTTGAATACGATACGACTTTACTTTAACCAGCTAGACAGCAACAATGCTCAAATTATACAGGCAATCAATGGGTTAACTACCCTGCAATGGATAGGGGATGACTGATGGCTTTTCAGAACATCACGGCAAATGTGCTTATACCAGCAACGGGAATTACCGCCGCTGCTGTTATCTTATATACTACTCCAGCACTTACGCGCACGTTATTGAAAAGCATAGATGTTTGTAATACAACATCCGGTGCCTTGACGCTACGCATATTTTTGGTTGCCACGGGTGGTTCGCCGGGAACAACAAACGCCTTGTATTATGATTATACCGTTGCTGCAAACACCACCCTGTCGTGGCGCGGGTTACAGGTATTAGTTGCTGGAACCACCATTCAAGTTCAAAGCACGGGCACAGGTCTAACCATAACCGCCAGCGGCGGCGAAGCTACATAATATTATTTATAAAACATACCGGATTGAGGTAACCAATGGCTGAATTTAATGTAACCAATGATAAAGAAGCACTGTTACAAAAAATGTATTTAGATCAGTCAAAATTAGGAGCCTTTGGTAATGCGGCTCCTTCTGTTGATTATTCGGCTTCTTTGGGTAGAAATAAGGCTATTGATTTTATGACTCCTATGGGTAGGGGCGCTGTAACTGCTGGTGCTGGTTATGAATCTGGAGTTCCTAGTGCTACCGTAAAAGCCAAACAAAACGTTGGCGGGATGGACTTATCCGCTGCGGTCAAAAAGCTGCAAGGCCATCAAGCAGAAATGAAAGCTAGGCTGGATTTTCCTTCGGATAGGGGTTCAGCCTTTGTTCAAGGGCAACGGGATGAATCTGGCAATACCTTTGGCGCTGGTATGCAAAGACAGTTTAAGAATGGAAACTTTTTTGCTAATGTAAACAGACCATCAAGTGGTGGTACTCAGGGAAATGTTGGACTTAACTTACGCTATGCTCATGGCGGGTTAGCATCTCTTCGCCATAATGCTGCTGCCGTTACAGCACAAGGTAGGAACGGTGATGATACGTTGCTGCATGTAAACAAGAAGGAACTTGCTGGGTTATCTAGCCTTCTTGGAAGGCCGTTAACTACAAACCCGCATACTGGATTGCAGGAAGCATTTGGGTTGAAGAACATCTTGCCTACTGCTGCTGCTATGCTGGCAACGTATTTATTCCCTCCTGCTGGCCCAGCAATGGCTGCACTAACTGCTGGTAGTGCTGCTGCTGGCACTTCTTTGTTGATGGGTGCAAAACCTGCGGATGCCTTGACCCAAGGTCTTATTTCTGGCGGTTCTGCTGGAATTATGAGTGGGCTTTCTGTTGATCCTGCCGCCGCTGCCCCTGCCGCTGCCCCTGCCGCTGCCCCTGCCCCTGCCGCTGCCCCTGCCCCTGCCGCTGCCCCTGCCCCTACACCAGCGGCTGCAACAGTGACCATGTCGCCTTAGACCCCACCCCCATTAACAGAAACACAACTAGCTAACATTACAAATAATTCTAAATATGTATACGGCGATCCGGTGCAACTAGATGAAAGTATAGGCAAGTATAGGTATGTACCCGACGCGGGGGGGGGTGAGCGTTTTGTATTAGATCCAGTTTCTGAAATTGTGGCTGCACCAGCGACTGCACCACCACCTGCACCACCGACTGCACCAGCGGCTGCAACCGCACCGCCTCCATTAACAAGGTATGAGCAATTTGCAAAAAACTTGAGCAACATGGAAACCAACCTTGGCAAGAAAGGCGCATTAATGGATGCCATTAAGTCTCCTTATGGCGCTGCGCTTGGTTACGGTGCTTATAGGGAAGCTACCAGACCTTCAGATAATCCCAGTAAGCCAGACGAACGTAAGAGCAACTACGAAGCTCTAGACGCGTATGACCGTAAGGTTCAGTTTTCTGATTCTTACAATCCGTATGCTGAATTTAACTACTTCCCCGGCGATAGGTATGCTCGTGCCGCAGAGGGTGGGTTGATGAGCGATATCCGCAACATGGATAACCAGAATGCATTTACTGGTATGCAAAACATGGCAAGGGGTGGCATAGCAGCATTTGATCGGGGTAGCGCAGCTACCGCTATTAGGAATATTCGCCGTATGTATAAAACCCGTGCAGAAGCATCTAAAGCTGGGGTAGACCCACGTATGCTTGATTATGCGTTTGGTAAGGGCGAAATCATAGGCAAAGGTGATGGAATGTCAGACAATGTTCCGGCTCAAATAGACGGCGGGCAGGAAGCTCGTCTTAGCGATGGTGAGTTTGTTATCCCTGCGGACGTAGTCAGTGGTCTTGGTAATGGATCAACAAAAGCAGGGTCTGGACATTTGTATAAGTTGCTGGACAGGGTAAGGCAGAAGAGAACTGGTACGAAAAAACAAGGCAAACAAATTAAAGCTAACACTCTATTGCCAGCATGATTGTTCAAAGGGTTCCGCTTGAATGGGTTAACCAGACATGGCCTCGTGTAGAACACTTTATATCATCTGCAATTGAACATTGCTCTGGCGAGTATACGTTAGAGACAGCAAAAAATTATGTAACAACTGGTTATTGGATATTACTTGTGGCTGTAGATGGTGAAGAAATTCATGGGGCTGCTACAATCCATTTATACAATCGTTTAAACGATAGGGTAGCTTTCGTAACTACCATAGGCGGTAAGTTGATAAGCAATCCAGATACGTTTAAACAGTTAAAAGACTTTGCCGCCTCAAACGGTGCCACTGTAATAGAAGGCGCTGCCCGTGAATCAATAGCTAGACTATGGAGTCGCTACGGATTTAAAGAAAAACATCGGATAGTAGGGGTTAAATTATGAGCAACTGGAAACGGGCATTGCTACTTACTGGGATACCAGAGCTACCCATTGAAGCGTTTAAACATGACGGAAGTGGGAAGATTACCTTGGAAGGTGGAGACCCACCACCGCCGCCAGATGTTCAACAGACCTCTTATAACGCATCCCTCCAACCGGAGTTGCTACCCTATGGTCTGGATATAGCCCAAAAAGCGCAGACGCTTTCTGGAGCCAACTACACACCATACAAAGGTCAACGCATAGCTGACTTCAATCCAAACCAGCAGCAAATGTTTGATGAAACTATGGGTTTGAAAACTCCGGGACAATTTGGTCAAGCTACTGGGATGGCTGGGGCATCTGGTATTGGTGGATTGATGGCCGGTCAGAACTATGCCAATCAAGCTACTGATCCTAATGCTACGGCACAGTATATGTCTCCATATATGCAGAATGTGGTGGACTACCAAAAGACTCAGGCACTCAGAGATTTCCAAATGGGTGACCAAATGAGGGCTGCACAAACCTCCAAGGCTGGAGCTTTTGGTGGAAGCAGACAAGCACTTGTCCAATCTGAAGCACAACGTGGTTTAAACAGTCAACTTCAGGGTATTGCGGCTACCGGCTCTCAAAATGCATTTCAGAATGCCCAAGCGCAACAACAGTTTGGGGCAAACTTAGGCTTACAAGGTATGCAATTAGCTGGTCAAAATGCCCAGACGTTGGGTCAGTTGGGAACTCAACAACAAACAGCAGACTTATCAAGACTTCAAGCGCAAGGTCAGGTTGGTGCTACGCAACAAGCTAGGACACAAGCTGGACTAACGGAACAATACCAAGACTTCCTAAAACAACAGGAATACCCATATGCTCAGTTGGCGTTTTACAATTCAATGATTCGTGGATTATCTCCAGTTATGCCTACGACTACGTCCACTTATGCCCCAGCACCTAGTGGTGCAGCGCAATTGGCTGGTCTAGGGCTTGGTGCTTATTCTGTAGGCAAACTGACTAACGTCATACCATGATTTACCGCTGGAGACTATTTTAAATGAACTCATTCCAAGTAATGCACTTTGTAGACAAGGCAAACCCTCAACAGTTGCAACAGATGGTCGCTGCCCGTGATCCTTATAGCTATATGGCACTTGCCAAGCTTCAAGAGATCCGAGACAACAAGCTAAAAGCTGACGCTAAACAGCCTGAAGCACCCCCGTTGACCCAGACTATTCCACAGCAAATTGCACAATTAGATCAGCCACAAGGTATTGCTTCATTGCCGCAAGCACCGCAAGCTATGCTGCAAGTACCGCAAGCTATGCCGCCAGAAATGCCGCCAGAAATGCAACAAGCAATGCAACAAGCACCTCAAGATATGCAACAAGCATCTGGCATTGGCCCAGCTATGGCTCCAACCGGTGCTGGTGGTGGGTTGGTATCGTTTAAACATGGCGGAATAGCGCATTTCCAAGTTGGGGGTCAACCATATTCAAACTTTGGCGCACTTTTTGATAGCGCCGGTAATTATTTTACTCAGCAAAGAGAAGAAAACGAAAAGTTAAACGAAGCAAGAAGGGTTCAGCGGGAAAAAGACAGGATTTTAGGTGAAACAATATATAAAAACACAATTCTCAATCCATTCGCTAGCTATACTAAAGAAGAAAGAGAAGCCAAAGCTAAAGCGGTAGCAGACGCTAAAGCGCAACTCTATCCGGCATCAGCGGCAACTCCTGTTAAAGCAACTCCTGTTCCAGTAGATGATAAACCTGTATTTCAGACAGCCGGGCCTGCGTGGATGCCTGCGAGTAATTCAAGCCAGCCAGATGTGGCGGCTCAACCTACTGCGCCAGCAATGCCGGGAAGCACTGGGCCGGGAACGGGTATGTTTGGCAGTCAAATTAATGACTTAGGTAGATTACAAAGAGCGGCTTTGGCGCAGAATGAACTGATTGCAAATAGCCTCAGATTTGATCCAGCCGCTGATAAGGTGGCTCGTGGTAATTTAGATGAAGACTCAGACGCTGCTTATGAAAAAATGAAACTTAAGTTCCCAGACCCTAGCTCTAAAGCTAGGACAAATCTGGAAGCAGCGCAAAGGGAAAATGAATCAGAGACAAAACAGGCTCCGTATCAAGGCTTGTTAAAAATGAGCCTTGCATTAATGGGAACAAAGTCACCTAACTTTTTGCAAGCATTGGGTAATGCTGGTGGAGAGGGGTTGCAGGAATATAAATCTATTAACGAAAACAATAAAAAAAGACGGGATAGTCTTATTGCCGCTGATGCACAAATGTCTGCTGCTCAAGATGCAAGGAGTCGTGGTTTATATTCAGACTCTAGGAATCTTGCTTTTCAAGCGCAACAATCAAGAATGCAAGCACTTCTTGCGGAGAGACAAGCAAAGACAGAATATGCTGGATTGATGATGGGTTTAAATTTAGCCAACGCAAATGTCTCTGCAACTCAAATAGCTTTAAGAATGGAAGCAATTAAAATTGCGGCTTCAGTATCTCAAGCAATGAAACCGCCTGACGCTATCCTTACGATGCAGTTTTTAGAAAAGTATCCAAAATTTAAAATTGACATACAAAACGCTGAAACTGTAAAAAATGTAATGGCTGCTGTTGGTAAAGCAGAATCACATTGGGAAACCGAATCAAAATTGGGCGCAGATTTAGTTAAAAACGCGCAAATGACGATGCCTGAATATAACGCTAAATACGGTGACGCAGCTAAAGATCGTTTTATTAACAGGGTAAGAATTTCCACGTTGGAATCCGCGAAATCTACAAGAGAAGCACTAGAGTCTAAAGACCGTCCATCAATAATACCTAGTTCAGCATTTAATGTTAATAATACTCGCGGGCCTTTCAGCTTTAATCCCCAACAAAACTAAACGATTATAAGCGGGGAATATAATGCCAAGAATTATTACGCTTCCAGATACTAGGCGTGTTCAGATACCTGATGGTATTGATGATGCACAAGCTTTTGCTGTAGCAAAACAATACTTCCCAAATTCATTTCCCGCACCTGAAGTTGAGTTTCAAACCCCCATAAAACCGCCAGAACAAGGTGGTATATTTTCTGATCTGTTTTCTGCTGGTGCTAAAGGTGCCAAGCAGATGGCATCGCAATCCAGAACGGGTATTGCTTCGCTATTTGGTAATGCTGAAGAACAGGCTCTAGCTGGTCTTGAACGCTCCAAGGCTCTTGAAGAACAGTACAAAGGTGTGCGCGGCACAAACGTTGAAAAAATTAAAGAGCCGTGGGAACGCGGAGAATACGGAAAATCTGTATTGGAAGCGGTTAGTCAGTCTCCCTATGCGATAGCGGAGAACTTGCCGCAAATCGTTGGTATGGGCCTTGGGACTATTGCTGGCGGCGCTCTTGGAACGTTTGTTGGCCCCGCTGGAACCACTGCTGGCGCTCTTGCTGGACGCGCACTTGGAGCTACCATTGGCGCAAGAATTGGCGAGTGGCTCACCAGTGCAGCCCAACAACGTGGTAGTAACGTAGAGCGTCAAGCCCAAGAACAAATACAAAGGGGTGATCAGGTCGATATTGACTCGTGGAAAGCTTCTACGGCTGCTGCCGGTCAGGGCGCTTTGGATGTTCTGTCATTCCATATGCTGGGTGGAGCTAAGATCGTAGGTAAAATTCTTGGCAAGACCGAAGCTGAAATACTGAAGATGCCAGCGGCTACGGCTGAAAAGCTAGTTCAGGAAAGCTTTACAAAGACCGCAGCTAAAGGCTTGGGAACAGGTTTCCTCGCGGAAATCCCCAATGAGCTTGGTCAAACCATGCTGGAACGGTGGCAAGCCGGTCTTGATTTAACTTCCCCCGAAGCCCTGAAAGAATATGGCGATACCGCTATTGCGGTTGGCCTCCTTGCGCCATTGGGTGCTGCTGGACGGTTCTCAGAAAAATCTACCGCTAGGGGTGTTATAAAGAGGGAAGAAAGCCTGACTCAATTTGACCGCAATTTAACTGGTCTTATTGACCAGAACATGGCTAGCGGACAATATCTCAGCAGAAGTGATGCGTATTACAGCGCCATAGATCAAGCCAAGAAAGCTGTTGATATTGGCGCTCACATGACGGTCTATGATTCTCTGGGACATGAAGCCCCAGCAGTTGTTACCGGACGCACAGAAGAGGGGATTCCCCTCATTAAAGTGGCTACCGAAGGGTCTGACCAGAACTTTGTCCTTGGTCAAGAGTTTGATCTGGTTAACCCAGAAGTTATGGAAGCACGGTTATCGGATGGAACATCAGTTGAAACTCTTGCAACGCTTCCGGGCGAAGATTTAAAAGCAATGCTGGAGCAGCTTAGACAAGCTGTTCAGGCGAATAGGATTGAACAAGCCAAGGGTAATGACCTAGTTCAATACCATATTGTCGAAAGAGATTTGGCTACACTTGTTTCGGCAATAACCAATCCTGAGTTTGTCAGTTTAAACAAACAGGTGGTTGGTAAGAACGAAGCTATTGCAAAAGACGCTATTAAAGTAGCTAAGCAAGAAAAGAAAAAGCAAGATGCAGCCCAAACTCCGTTGACTAAAGTCGTAGAAAATCCGGTAGAAGTTGCCCCGCAAGAAACTTCCTTAGTACCTCCTGTGGCTGCTCCTATAGAGCCTCCTATAGCTACAGTCGCTGCTCCTGTGGAGCTTGTAGAGCCTACAGTAGTGACTCCAGAAGAGCCTACGCAAGCACCAGCGGTTATAGCTGCCCAAGGGG
>Ga0181356_1001240_pt1 | contig 11126 bp, 10 predicted proteins | sample Fa13VDMM110SN_FD_130104 | JGI IMG/M metagenome (GOLD analysis project Ga0181356, IMG submission 130104) | Freshwater viral communities from Lake Michigan, USA - Fa13.VD.MM110.S.N | ecosystem: Environmental > Aquatic > Freshwater > Lake | place: USA: Michigan | collected 2013-09-24 | reverse complement strand
TATAATTAAAAATTATGTAAAATTAAGTAAAATAAACAATTAGTATGAAGAACATTTATGAAAAAAGGTAAAAACGTAAAATTAACGGGTTTTAGGAGTTGTAAGGTACAATTCGGTACTGTAGATTCCAAAGAGTTAAAAACAATTTACATTAATTTACAAACTTGGGTTGAACCCAAACTAGACACCGAAAACTGGAATCGTATTGTGTTAAATATGAATCGGTCATTTAAACATTCAGTATATAATAACATAGACAAAACAATATTTGACGAAAAATTTATTGTGGATTTAGATTTAAGAATGAGTGGTATCCAATTGAAAAAGAAATCCTTTTTAAATTTAGAAACAACATTATTCGTCAACGATCCTATTGATTTTAAATCACCAAAATTAAAAAAAATAATAAAAAAATTCGTTAAAGATATTTACGGTGACGTATTAACAGACAATGAATATTTCAAATGTTACTTAACCAAAAACGGAAATATTAAACCAACAAAAGTAAAAACCGAAATATCTTGATATTTATATAAAAATATTTTTAAGTTGTGTTAGAATTGGTTACACATATTTATGTGTTAAAAGACCCAAATAGTGGTGAAATTAGGTATGTTGGTAAATCTGATAAACCTAAAGAAAGACTTGTTGAACATATAAGAAAAAGTAAATACAAAAAAACATACAAAAATAATTGGATTCAAAACTTAATTAAAGAAGATAAAAAACCAATATTAGAAATTATTGATACCGTTCCGATGTGTGAATGGTCAGAAAAAGAAAAGTATTGGATAAAATATTATAGGGAAAATGGTTGTTCTTTAACAAACTTAACAGATGGTGGTGATGGTGGTAATTTTGGTGATGAAATAAACAAACTAATCTCACAAAAACTGAAAGGTGGGGTTTTTAGTGAAGAAACCATTAAACGAATGACTGAATCCGCAAGAAAAAGAAAACTAACCGATGAAGGTAAAAAATTATTATCAGAGAAAAGAAAGGGTGAAAAAAATTCTATGTTTGGTAGGAAACAATCAAAACATTGTATAGAAAGTAAATATAAACCAGTTGAACAATTTGATTTAAATGGTAATTTTATTAAAAGTTGGAAGTCACTAAAAGAAGTATCTGAATATTTATCAATAAACCGAAATTCAATTAGGATGTGTTCGAACAACCAAAGAAAAAGTGCCGGTGGATATAAATGGAAATTTAAATAAAAATGTATATAAACACAAAAAACGAACTAAATAAAAAATTAATTCTTGTAGAGTACGATGCCGGTTACATAAACCCAAAAAGTGAAAACAATAGATTTATAATGGAATCTACAAACACTTTGGATCACTCAAAACCTTTTGAGTTTTACGCTGTACTACAGAAATATAACACACCCAATAAAAATGGTCGTGTTTATCCAGAAAAATTATTGAAACGTGAGGCCGATAATTATAAAAAATTAATTGAGAAAGGTACTGCGTTATCAGAACTAAATCACCCAGAATCATCATTAATTGATCTTGATAGAGTTTCACATATGATTACCGATATTTGGTGGGATGGACCAATACTAATTGGAAAATTAAAGTTATTAACAAGTCCTGGTTTTCACGAGAAAGGGATTGTTTCAACAAAAGGTGATATGGCTGCAAATTATTTAAGACAAGGTGTTACATTAGGTATTTCATCTCGTGGTGTAGGATCCTTAAAAAAAGTTGGTGAACAAAATGAAGTTCAAGATGACTTTGAGTTAATCTGTTTTGACTTAGTGTCGTCACCGTCAACACCAGGTGCTTATTTATTCTTAAATAAAGACGATCGTCATAAGTTTGATGAAAGTTTAGATGAAGAAAATAAAATGAGAGATGTTCGTTTATCTGGAATGGAATCAAGTAGTTTAGATAAAACAAAAAATTTAATGAACAGATTGACCTCATTCCTTGATAAATAAAAATAATTAATTTATTATTATAAAAAAATAATTAATTATGGAACAAGGAGAAAAATATTTTGTGGCGAAAATCGCGTCTGATTCTGTTGATAACGAATCTGGTAGAACAAAGAAAATTAAAGAAGAAAAATTGGTCTTGGCGTATTCACCAACCGATGTTGAAGCTAAAATTACAAAAATCTATGAGACATACTCATTTGATTGGCGAATTACCGCGATAACAGAAAGTAAAATTGATGAGGTTATTGAATAACAACCAATAAAACAATTTTTAAAAAGACGGGTTAATTCTCGTCTTTTTTTTTTGTAAAAAAATAAATTATTTAATAAAAAAGGAGGGTATTTTATAATATTCTCCTTTTTTTATGTGTAAAAATGATTTTTTTCAAAACATAACATATTTATAAACAAATATAAAACGATAAATGAATAGAAAATCGACAGTAGAAGATGCTTTAATCCAAATTAAAAATGTGGAAGAAGCAATCAATAAAAACGCAGAAGGAATACTTGCTTCAACAATGAGGAAAGAAATCAGTTCATTAGTAAAAGAATCTCTTAAAGAACAAGACGAGATTGAAGAACCAGAAACACTTGATGTTGATGATGAAGAAACAGTGATTGATGACACTGAAATGGATGACGAAGACATGGAAGATATTGACATGGATGGTGAAGAAATGGATGACACTGAAATGGATGACGAAGACATGGAAGATATTGACATGGATGGTGAAGAAATGGATGATACTGAAATGATTGATCTTGATGACATGGGTGTTGATGAATTTTCTATGGATGATGAAACAATCGATATGACTGGTGCATCGGACGCAGAAGTTCTAAAAGTATTTAAAGCTATGAGTGATAGTGATGGTATTGTTGTTACAAAAAACGATAATATAATATCACTAAATGATGGTGACAATGAATACATGATTAAAATAAACGAAGAAGAAGAAGTAACAGATATGTTAGAATATGACGAATTAGAAGAAATGTTCAATAATGATGAACTTTCTGAAATGGAAGATGAAGACTTCTTGAGTGGTGCCGATAAAAATTGGGACAAGGATTTTGATTTTTCAAAATTTAACGACGAAGATGAAGAAGAAATGGATTTTGATTTTTCAAAACTTAACGACGAAGATGAGGAAGAGGATGAAATGGATTTTGAAACTATTTATGAAATTGAAATGGATGATGAAGAAATGGAGTTTGAATTATACGACGAGGAAATGGAGTTAGATGAAGAAGATGATATGGACGAGATGGGATTTGAAGAAGATGAATTTATGTTAGAAACTAAAAACTTCAAACCTAAAGGTCTTGTTGGTAAAGTTAAAAAAGTTGACTTCAAATCAAACACACAAGGTGGTTTTAACGAAAAAAGAAAAGAGGCTTTCGGTGGTAAAAAAGAAAAGGCTGACGGTACTGGTAAAGCAAAATTCACATATAAAGATGGTGAAAACCTTGATGGTGAATTTAAAGTTAAACCAAAAAAAGTTGAAGCGAAAGAAGCGTCAAGATTTGTAAAGTCAATTGACAGAAAAGTTAAACGCGGTTTAATGGCAGCACCAAAACAAATCAAAGAAGAAGTTGAGATGTTACGTACTAAAAATGAAGAATACAGAAAAGCATTAGATTTATTTAGATCTAAATTAGACGAAGTTGCTGTATTTAATTCAAATTTAGCTTACGCTACAAGATTGTTCACGGAACATTCAACATCAAAACAAGAAAAAATAAACATTCTACGAAGATTTGATAACGTTGAGACTTTAAAAGAATCAAAAAATCTTTACAGAATTATTAAAGATGAAATTTCATCTAGTTCAATAAATGAGAGTACTTCAATTAATGAATCAATTAACAGAACAGTAAATAAAACAGTTTCATCTGGATCCGCTGTTAATTTAATTGAGTCAAAAACATATGAAAATCCTCAATTTTTGAGAATGAAAGACTTAATGTCAAAAATAAAATAAACTTTTTAACAAATAGAAGTATTTATTTGTATAATAAACCAAAAATAAAGCTAAAAAAAAATAAAATGGGAGCATTATTAGAATCAGGTCTTGTTGGTAACATCGGTTTAAAACACCTTAAAGTTATCAAAGAAGATACAATTAACAAATGGGATAAATTAGGATTCCTAGAAGGCCTTAAAGGTCACCTAAAAGAAAATGTAGCGCAGTTGTATGAAAACCAAGCGTCTTTCTTGATTAACGAAGCAACAGGTGAAGGCTCTAACGGAGCTTTTGAAACGGTTGTATTCCCTATCGTAAGACGAGTTTTCTCTAAATTGTTAGCGAATGACATCGTATCAGTACAAGCAATGAACTTACCAATTGGTAAATTGTTTTAATTTGTACCTCGTATCCAAGGGTATGCTGCAGATAACGCGCATTTCGCGCCATACGGAGCACCAAACTCTAACGCAACTGAGAAAAATGCTGGTTACCCAGGTTCAACTGAAGGTACACCATATACTAAAAATCTTTATGATTTATTTTATGAAGGTGGTGAAGCAGGATTAGATCCTCCAGGATTGTTTGATTACTCAAAAGGTCAATGGACGGCTGTAACAACAGACACAACTGTACAACGTTGGTCAGGTAGTTCTTTAGTTGATGCAGGTAGTGATTTCTCAGGTTACACTGGTAACACAAGAAAAGTTATTGTTGCATTATGTGGTTTCGCAAATTCTGGTGCTGGTAAATTAATCGGTCCCGATGGTAATGAAATGGATACTGAAACTTTCTTATCAGATCTTAAAATTATTGCTAACGGTGGTTTAGTTGTTGCTGAAGGTTCTTCTTGTAACGTAACTGCTGGAACACCATTGTTGTTTAGAGTTGTTACACAACAATACGGTAAAGGTATTGTAAAATATGGAAACTCAACACCAACTTCTTTCCCATCAACAGGAAATGGTGGTTCTTTCTATGACATTTGTGACGCTGAAGGTTGTATCTATTTAGAGGTTGATCTTTCTTGTCCTGCATGTTTTGATTGTAGTGCTGACTCATTAGATGGTTACACTGGTACAACAATTGAAGACATTTCTGAAGATGCGTTTACTGCGGTATATAGAAGATATAAAAATTTAGAGTTTGAAGACCAAATTGGTGAGGTTTCTTTTGATTTAGAATCAGTAACTGTTTCTGTAACTGAAAGAAAATTGAGAGCACAATGGTCACCAGAATTGGCACAAGACGTTGCTGCATTCCATAATATTGACGCTGAAGCTGAATTAACAGCATTATTGTCAGAACAAGTTGCCGCAGAAATTGACCGTGAAATTTTACGTGACTTACGTAAAGGTGCTGCTTGGGATTTACGTTGGGACTACAACGGATGGAGAAGATTGAACTTAACAACTTCTTACACTCAAAAAGACTGGAATCAAACTTTGATCACAGCAATCAACCAATTGTCAGCACAAATCCACAAATCTACTTTGAGAGGTGGTGCTAACTGGATTGTTGTTTCATCTGAGGTTTCTGCAATTTTTGATGACTTAGAATACTTCCACGTATCTAATGCTTCACCTGAGCAAGATCAGTTCAATATGGGTATTGAGAGAGTTGGTACATTACAAGGTCGTTACCAAGTTTATAGAGATCCTTACTTCCCACCAAATCAAATCTTGATTGGTCACAAAGGTACGTCTCTATTGGACACTGGTTACATCTATGCACCGTATGTTCCTCTACAGTTAACACCTACAATGTACAATCCATTTAACTTTACACCTATTAAAGGGATAATGACAAGATACGCGAAAAAGATGGTGAACAACCGTTTCTATGCACGTATTACTGTTGATGGTGTTCGTACATTTGATTTGAGAGAATTGAGATAATCAAAATCTTAACAGAATATGAAAAAAAAAGGAGACAAGAAATTGTCTCCTTTTTTTTATGGGTTAAAAATAAATGGGTTATAATTTTACTTTTTAATGTTTTATAATATATTTATATAAAAAAAATCACGATGAAAACTAAATTAACACCCGAAGATATTATAAGTATTATTGGATTGTATCAAACCGAAATTCCAAGTACACATAAGTTGGGTGTAAAATTTAAAGTTGGTCATAAAAAAATTAGTCAGATCTTAAAAGAAAATAATATTGTGATTAATAAAAAAGGTGGTCAAACTCAAGATGGTAATAGTTATAATATTGAGTCAACTAAAAGTAAAATGTATATGTCGTCGGAAACACGGGAATTAGTTGCACAATGTAAGAGAACTAATACCATTATAAAAGATCCAAATAATTTGTCTGGTAAACTAACAAAACATATAGTTGATGTTTATGGTGACGTTTGGATTCCGGCAAATACTTACCAGAGAAAAAAATATGAACATCACAATGGTAAAAAGTGGTTTGAGGAGTATTTCAACATAATTGAGATTGATAAACAATCAAAAAGAACCTGTAAATTATGCGATTGGGAAACAATGGATATAAACAATAAAACTGGTTGTTTTGAGATTCATATAAATAAAGTTCATAACCAAAAACTATCTGAATATCTAACAACGTTTCCAGAAGATATTGTTTATCACCCAAATTATGTGAACAATGTAGATTTTTCAAATTTTTTATCTAAAGATAAAAACTATGTTATATGTAAGATCTGTGGTGAAAAAATGAAAAGTATCACAAATACACATTTAAAAGAAAAACATAATATAACAACGTTAGAGTATAAATTAAAATATCCAAATGAAAAAATAGTATCAACAACAACATCTGAAAAATTAAGTGAATTGGTCAAGATTGTTAATATTAATATGACACCAACTTGGACATCAAAAGGTGAGAATGAAATAAAAGAATTTATTGAGAGTTTTGGTTTTATTACTAATAAAGGTAAGAATCGTAAATTATTAGATGGAAAAGAAATTGATTTGATTATTGAGGGAACAAATATATGTATTGAATATAATGGGTTGTATTATCACACAGAAAAAATGGGTAAAACAAGTACATACCATTTGAATAAAACCATTGATTGTAACAAAATTGGGTATAAGTTATTCCACATTTATGAAGATGAGTGGAAAACCAACGAATCGTTAGTTAAATCAAAATTAAAACACTTATTAAAGATTAATGACGGTATTAGAATTGGTGGTAGAAATGTCGGAATTAAAAAAATTAATACTGAAGATAAAACACATTTTTTAAAAAACAACCATATCCAGGGGACTGATAAATCTAACATATCATATGGTGCATATTACAACGATGTGTTAGTTGGTGTTATGACATTCAATGAAAAACGTAATATGACTAAAAATTCTGACGGTGAATTTGAATTAAGTAGATATGCAACAAAACAAGATTATATTGTTACAGGGTTAGCATCAAAAATGTTAAAACGATTTATAAACGACTATAACCCAAATACTATTATCAGTTTTGCTGATAGGAGATGGACAATAGATGGGGAAAATAATTTATATACTAAATTGGGTTTTTCTTTGGTTTCAATAGTAAAACCTACATATTATTATTATAATTCAAAAGTTAGTAGGTATAAACGTTTTCATAAATTTGGTTTTGGTAAAAATAATCTTAAAAAGAGATTCCCCAATTTGGATTATACTAAAACGGAAAAGGAATTAACTGAAGAGTTGGGTTATGACCGTATATGGGATTGTGGGTTATTTAAATATCAATTAAATGTTAAAAACCTAATCTTGTCATAAAAAAAATTCCCATACATATAAATATATGGGAATTTAACAAAGTTGATTTTGGACAGATATTTTTTAGTAAAAAACTAATATACCAATATACAACGATCCATTACAATTGTTGTTGATATTGTTGATACCTCATCTGAACCATATTTTAAAGCACCCCCATCGTAACCTGTTAAGAAAGCACCTTCAAGAATCCATTTCTCAACAACAACACCAGTTGGGTCTAACATTTCAAGGTCAACATTTTTCTTATATCCAGCCGCGTAACCCATTCTACCCGTTACTGACTCCGCACAAGTTCTTATCCACTCCATAACCGCTTGTGTTGCAGACGGACCAATTGGATCTCTAAACGTTACAGGCAATGCTTCCCAGTTAAATTTACCAGCAACATAAACCTCAGTGTTCAAAAATGGTATTGCGACAGAATTAATTTTTAATTTCGGTCTTGATGTACTTTCAACGTACCACTCGTTTAATCCCAATGATGATGGGAATCTTAAAATCCATCGGTTATTACGTTTTGGTTCGTAAGGTATGGGCATTTTCATTAATAAATCAGCCATTTTTCTTGTTTTTTAAATTTTTATGTTTATATTTGCAATAATAATTATCTTTGCATCATACATAAATATCACATAATTAAAAAAATATGGACTTAATAGAATTTTTTATTAAAAAAAATAGTAACGGATCAAAATGTAAAGAAAGTCATTTAAAAAAACATCATATTGATTTATATGATGATATTATTTCTTACACAAATGATTTAAAAAATGTGACGTTTAAACAGAAAGTTTGGCACTACATTTTCAAGACACCGACAATACCAACGTGTAAGAATTGTGGCGGTGAATTAACGTTTAAACGATCACTTACTGAGGGTTATGGTAAGTATTGTTCATTAGTGTGTACCAATACGTGTGTTGATAGGATAAACGATATTAAAACAACAAACACTGAAAGATACGGCGGTATCGTACCATTGTCTTCTGATATTATAAAAGAAAAGGTTAAACAAACAAATATTAAAAAAACTGGGTTTGATAATCCGTTTAAAAATTCGGAACTAATAAAACAAAGAACATTTGATAAATATGGTGTTGATCATATTTCAAAATTACAGACAACAAAAGATAAGGTTAAACAAACAAACACATTAAGGTATGGAGTTACAACACCGTTGATTTTGGAATCTTCTAGAAAACAGGTTTCAGACATTAAGCGTAGTTCGTTTTTTGTGAAGTACAAAGAGTTAAATATTATTGATTATACCGGTAATAATATAACGATATTATGTGATGTTTGTAATTCCAACTATGAAATTAATCGTAGTTTACTATATTTTAGGTTCGGTGAAAATTTAAATCCTTGTACCACTTGTAATCCAATCAATGAATTAAGATCAATTAAGGAAAATGAGATTTGTTTATTTTTGGATACTCTAAATATTCCGTATATTAGAAATGACCGAGGAGTACTTAATGGTCAGGAATTAGATATTTATATCCCAACCCATAATCTTGCAATTGAATTTAATGGTCTTTATTATCATTCAACAATATTTAAAGATAAAACCTACCACCTAAATAAAACTGAATTGTGTGAAAAAAGTGACATTAGATTAATTCAAATCTTTGAGGATGAATGGATGTTTAAACAAGAACACGTTAAAAGTAGATTAAAAAGTTTATTGGGTTTATCAGATGTCCGAATATATGGTAGGAAATGTGAGTTAAGATATGTTGACACCAAAACAAAAACGACGTTTCTTGAACAAAATCACATTCAAGGTAGTGTTGGTAGTTCTGTAAACATTGGGTTGTACTATAACAATGTTTTGGTTTCGTTAATGACATTTGGTCAAAAACGGAGAAGTATGGGGAATAAAAACATTATTAACAATGAATATGAATTACTTAGATTTTGTAATAAGTTAAATCATAATGTTATTGGTGGTGCGTCTAAATTGTTAAAAAAATTTATATCTGAATATAAACCAACACAAATCATTAGTTATGCTGATAGACGTTGGAGTGTTGGTAATCTATATCAAAAAATCGGTTTTGATTTTATAAAAAAAACTGAACCCAATTATTTCTACATTAAGAATAAAAAACGAGAATACCGTTTCAAATACAGAAAAGATATTTTGGTTAAAGAGGGTTTTGATAAGACAAAAAGTGAATCTCAAATTATGGAAGAAAGGGGTTTTTATAAAATATATGATTGTGGACATTTATTATATTCAATGGATATGGGTGTTTGATAAAAAAATGTTAATAAATACACATAACTAAAGATTATTTGTGTTTTTTTTACTATTTATTAGATAAAAGAAATATTAACTTTAAAACCAAAACTTATGAAAAAATTATTTATATTTTTAATCACAACATTTCTATCGTTTAATTTATTTTCGCAAGGAGTTTCAATAAATACTGATGGAAGTAATCCCGATAACTCTTCAATGTTGGATGTCAAATCAACTTCTAAGGGTGTTTTAATACCAAGAATGACACAATCTGAAAGAAGTTCAATATCAACACCGGCAAATGGATTATTGGTGTATCAAACTAACGGAACATTTGGTTTTTATTTCTATGATGGGTCTGGATGGGTGAGATTAGCAACAGGTACCGAATCTTTATATACTGAAGGTACAGGTATAGATATTGCAAATAATGTTGTAACTAATAGTGCTCCCGATCAAACAGTATCATTAACAAGTGGTGGTGCGACAACAATAACTGGGACTTACCCTAACTTTACAATATCATCAACGGATAATAATAGTGGTGGTAGCGTAACATCGGTTGGGTTATCATTACCATCAATTTTTAGTGTTTCAAATTCACCAGTTACAACAACTGGTACATTAACTGGTACATTAGCCAATCAATCCGCAAATACACTGTTAGCTGGACCAACAACTGGGTCAGCGGACGTTCCAACATTTAGAACATTAGTGTCAGCCGACATACCTTCTGGTAGCTCAAATTACATACAAAATGGAACGTCAGCACAAACATCGTCAAATTATAATATTAGTGGTGATGGTACATTAGGTGGTGACATAAATGTAAATGGTTCAGATATTAATGGACCTGGAATTAGTGGTGGTTCAAGTGGTATTTTAAGAATAAATTCAAATACTGATGTTAGAGTTGTTTTAGATGCCGACAACAACGGCTCACAACAATTTGATATTGCACCAAATGGTGGTTCAACACCAGTATTTACCGTAACTGAAACTGGTAACGTAACAGCAAATGGTTATGTTAGAATGCTTGAAGCTGGGGCAACCCCAACCTATTATACTACAATCCAAAGTGGTGATTTAACTGGTGCTAATTTATCGTTAACATTACCAACATCTAATGGAACTAGTGGTCAATACTTAAAAACTGATGGAACTGGGGTTACTTCATGGAGTACATTAACACAAGCT
>Ga0181356_1001238_pt1 | contig 11131 bp, 14 predicted proteins | sample Fa13VDMM110SN_FD_130104 | JGI IMG/M metagenome (GOLD analysis project Ga0181356, IMG submission 130104) | Freshwater viral communities from Lake Michigan, USA - Fa13.VD.MM110.S.N | ecosystem: Environmental > Aquatic > Freshwater > Lake | place: USA: Michigan | collected 2013-09-24 | reverse complement strand
TGAGTGGAAAGATGATCAAGGTATTAAAGAAGCTCGTCATATGGCCTACGATTACTTGAAAGAGAAAAACCTTTTACTAAAGCCTATTCATTGCTTAGGTCAGGGAGATCCGACAGAGTTTGCTTACTACGATCATCCAGCAATGAGAAGTACAGATTCAGTATATCCAGTATTTGCAGCTGTTAATAGGCAGGACTTTAGTGTAGATCATAATACTCGTACCCCAACTCCTCACAACTTCCTAGAAACCTTTGATATGAGTCAGGTTGACATGGCATTGGTTGAAAGCAATGTTGAGTTTTTGAAGAAGCAGTGTCGTGTTTTCCACTCAGGTGGATATTTATACTAAATTATAATAGTGAAGGCACAAGAACTGAAACAACTAATCCGCGAAGAAATTCGTAGAGTTTTACGAGAGGATATTCGTGTGACAACTAAGGATGGTGATCTTCTGGAGATTGATATTGTGGTTGATGGTGTGAAGGTAGGTAATGTCGACATGGAAAGTTATGATGACGGTAAAACTTACACTATCTCAGGATCTAATATTGATGAGAAATTTAGAGGAAGAGGATTGTACGGCAAAGCATTATTACAAGTATTAGACAAATACCCAGACATATCAATATACTCAGCATTTCGTTCACCGGAGGCAATTAGAGCCTGGAAAGCTTTAATGAATAAATTAGGTAATAAGTATAGTATTAAGCAAATTAAACAAGACGGCCAATTGGTCTATGTACTAACAAAAAATAAATAAGCTTATTCTTAGATAGTTAAAGCCAATCCATAAAAAGGGTTGGCTTTTCTCATTTTTATTTAGTATGTTTACTATATGGAAAAAGCCTATAAGATTATAACGGATCAAGCTGGTGTTGTAGAGTTAGCTAATTATATCAACAACGGTAGTATCATATCATATGATACTGAAACAACGAATGTGAATCCTAGAACTGGGATGATTATTGGATTTTCTGTTTCTGCTAATATTGGAGAGGGTTACTATTTTCCAACTCGATACTGGGATAGTGAATGTCAGGCACTAATAGATGCCTACATTGGAGGTAGGAGTTGTGATGATATTGCAAAGCATCTTATAAGCATGCTAAAAGGCAAAAAGCTTGTAATGCACAACGGATCATTCGATATTCGGTTTACTAAGAATTTCTATGGTATTGATTTACGAGAAGACTTGTACTGTGACACGATGTTACTTACCCACACCCTCAAAGAAGATGGACCATTTGGTCTAAAGACAATTGCAATAGAACTGCAGGAGGAGTTAGGTCTAAACGCAGAGAAAGAGGCAAATGAGGAGCAAATCCTAATGAAGGAGAATATCAAGAAGAATGGAGGCTCTATCACTAAGGAAAACTATGAGCTGTTTAAGGCTGATATGGAATTACTTGGAAACTACGCAGCTGCCGATACTGACTTAACACTTAGAGTGATGACATACTTTCTAGAGAAGTTAAAAGAGGAAAATCTATGGGATTTCTTCTTTACTGATGAAGTCATGCCATTATACAGAGAGGTTACAATTGGTATGGAAGAAGTTGGTACTGAACTAGATATAGATCTTATTCAAAAGACTAAAATTAGCATTGCTGCTGATATGAAGCAACTTGAGCAAGATATTGTAGATTCAATACTTAAAACCCCTCAAGGTCAACAGTGGGTACTAGATCGAGCTATGGGTACGTATAAAGCTGGTACTAAAGGTAGATTTGCACAGAAGTTACTCCAGTTCAAAGGGATAGAGATGCCAACTACCAAGAAAGGTACATTCCGAGTAGATATGAATGCAATCAACAAGATTAAAGATAATCAAGTTAGAAAGTTCCTAAGCTCAGGTGATGTAAGTGAACTTGAAGTAGGTGATCACGCAGCTGTATGCCTCGAGATGTGGAAGGAAGACCAAGGAAACTACATAAACATTAGTAGTAAACAACAACTTGCTGAGTTATGCTTTCAATACTATAAGATAAAACCAATAAGCAAGACCCGCAAAGGTACCGATCAATTCAACGATGACTTAATTGAAGAGATTAGTAAGAAGTATGATTGGGCTAGTAAACTGCGAGATTATAATAAACTTATAAAGATAAGTTCCTCTTACATTGATCGCTTCTTAGATAATAGTGAGGATGGGAGGTATTACTTTTACTTCAAGCAACACGGCACAACTAGTGGTAGGTATAGCTCTGATTCACAGCAGCTTCCACGTATACTTGAGCCAGGAGAGGCAAGTGAAATCGTGTTAAAGTATAATAATATCGTCAGGAACTTTATTATAGCTGGAGAAGGGAAGAAGCTTGTAATTTGTGATCAAAGTTCATTGGAACCAAGAGTATTCGCATGTGTAAGTAATGACCCTAACCTAATCAACGTATTCTTGGATAATGAAGATCTCTATAGTAGAGTTGCAATTCAAGCCTTTAAGCTAAGAGGTATGAGTGCTAAGAAAGATGATGATAACTATGTAAAGAAGGTGAGACCTGAACTTAGGCAGAGAGCCAAATCAATTGCACTAGCTATTCCGTATGGTGCTGGAGCATGGCAGATAGGGCAGACTTTAGGAATGGATTTCAAGGAAGCGCAAAGACTAATTGATGGATATCTAGATGGATTTCCGGAACTAGCTAAGTGGATGTCAGATAGTAAGTTGCGTGCACAAACATTTGGATATGTAACGAGTAAAACTGGTCGTATTCGCCACTTAGATCGAGTTAAGAAGATTTACGGCTTCTTTGAGGACAATCTTGTTGATCCACGGTCATTTAAGTATCTTCAAGGTCAAATGAAAACTGAAGATCAAAAGTCTAAGTTAATCAAGACTAGAATGGAGTATAAGAATGGAATCAATAATAGTCGCAACTTTCAAATTCAATCACTCGCTGCATCCATTATGAATAGATCAGCAATTGCAATACATAAGGACTTTAAGGAAAAAGGTCTTGATGCTTACATCATGCTACAGATTCACGATGAGTTTGTATTAAGTTGTAATGAGAATATTGCTCAACAAGTATCTGATATTGTAAAGCACCACATGGAAAACACAGTTAAGATTGAGACTGGACTTGTAGCTGAGCCAAACATTACAGATAATTTTGGAGAAGGTCACGCATAAAAAATTAAACACCGACTATTTATAAATGGTGTTGCATAGACACTAAATAAGTTGTATATTAAATAATAAATCGTTTCAAAAAACTATGAGTAAAAACACGTTTGAACCACTAGGCGACAAGATCATTTGTCGCGAAATTGCACCGGAGGAGATGTCTTCGGGAGGGATTATTATCCCAGATGTTGAAAATCAAAGAGTCTATAAGGCGGAAGTTATCGCTATCGGACCTGGTCGTTACGAGGGAGGGCAATTAGTGCCTGCTTCAGTAAAGATTGGAGATAAGATTCTATACCAACGCTTTTCAGCACAAACCTTTGAATTTGAAAGTGATGAATATCACACAGTACGCGAATCAGAAATCATTTGTAAGTTACATTAATTATGGGAAAGATCAAAAATCTAAATTATAGCGTAGACGCTAGAGAGAAAATTAAAAAGGGTGTAGATAAACTTGCTGACGCAGTACGATCAACCTTAGGTCCATGCGGCCGTAATGTACTAATCCAAAGAGAGAATGGAACATCATTCTCAACAAAGGATGGGGTATCAGTAGCAAAAGAGATTCACCTTAAAGATCCAGTTGAAAACATGGGTGCTCAGGTAATCAAAGAAGTTTCAATGAAAGCTGCAAAGCATGCCGGAGATGGAACAACTACAGCTACAGTACTAGCAGCCACAGTATATGCCGAAGGTTTGAAGTATATCACAGCTGGTGCAAATCCAATTGAGTTAAAGCGTGGGATGGACAAGGCAGTTACGGCTGTTGTTGATAATCTACGCAAAATTAGTAAAGACGTAAGTACAAATGAAGAAATCAAACAAGTGGCAACAATCTCTGCTAATAACGATAGTAGCATTGGAACAATCATTGCAGAGGCTATGGAGAGTGTTGGTAAGAATGGTATCATTGAGGTAGAACAAAGCAAGACCTTTGAAACAACCCTTGAGATTGTTGAAGGTATGAAGATTGACCGTGGTTACGTGTCACCCTACTTTGTGACTGATAATGCATCGATGTCAACTACATTGGAGAGCCCATACATCCTAATTTGTGATAAACGAATCGGTTCAGTAAAAGAGATTCTACCTTTGTTAGAGACTTGCTCAAAGCAAAACAAATCACTCTTGATTATCGCTGATGATGTGGATGGTGAAGCACTTGCAACCCTAGTAGTTAATAAAGCTCGTGGTATCTTGAATATCTGTGCAATTAAAGCACCAGGATACGGAGATCGTAAACTTCAAAACCTAGAAGATATTGCAATCCTTACAGGAGGTCAAGTTGTTAGTACTCAAAAGGGACATAAGCTGGATCGTCTAGCTATCGAAATGCTAGGAACAGCACGTACTGTTAAGATTACAAAAGAAGACACTATTATCGTTGATGGTGCTGGTGAATCAGAAGCAATCAAAGATCGTATTCAGAATCTTAAAGATCAATATGATGAAGCTGATGGTGAGTATGAAAAACAAGCAATCAAAGAACGTATCAGTAAACTTGTAGGAGGTGTAGCAGTACTTAACATTGGTGCAGCTTCAGAGGTAGAACTTCGCGAGAAGGTAGATCGTGTTGATGATGCACTTCACGCAACTCGTGCAGCTGTAGAAGAAGGTATTGTAATTGGTGGTGGTATGGCACTTTATAACGCTAGTTTGAACTTAGAGTTTGGACCAGATGCATTGGAGAATGATGACCAACGTCTTGGAGTACAGATTATCAAGAAAGCTTGTAAAGCACCATTCGAAGCTATCGTATCTAACGCCGGCAAGAATCCAGAAGCTATCCTAGCATGTATGAGCATTGAGTTAAATCTTGAGAATATTGGATATGATGCTCGAAATGATATGTTTGTTGATATGACAGCGGCTGGTATCATTGATCCAACTAAAGTAACACGAACAGCTCTAGAATTAGCTAGTTCTGTGGCTGGAACACTACTTACAACAGAGTGTGTAGTTAGTATCGAGCCTGACAAGGAAAAAGAGCAAGCAGGAGTACCTGATTACGCAGGACAGTATTAATAATAGTAGGGGGTGACTTAGGTTGCCCCCTTTTTAAATTTTAAAGGTTATGAGTTTACAGAATCAACAGGTTGATTTATCTCAATCAGAAGAATACCTATGTGGAGATTGTTCACATGATAAGTTTGTAGTAAAATATCTTCTCCGTCGCATTTCACCACTACTCTCTCCATCAGGAGAAGAGATGATTGTACCTATCCAGGTATTTGCATGTGGAAATTGTGGTCACGTGAATGAAGATTTTTTACCAAACTAATATATGAAGACAGTATCATTTTCACAATTTAGTGTTTACAACCAATGTCCTAATAAGTGGAAACTAGACTACCTAGAAAACAGACGAGTTTTCGAGCAAAGTATCCACACATGCTTTGGTAGTGCATTCCACACAACCGTACAAGAGTATTTATCTGTTGTTTATAATAAAACAGCAACAGCCGCCAATAAAATGGACTTAAATAACTTGTTGAAAAAGAGTATGCTGAATGAATACAAAGGTGCTCTTGAGAAGAATGGGAACAAACACTTCAGTACCCCAGACGAACTAACAGAGTTTTATCAAGAGGGAGCTGTAATTTTAGAATATCTTAAAAAGCATAGGCGTAAATTCTTTCCATCCAAAGGTTGTTCTTTAGTTGGAATTGAAAAGCCTCTTAGGCTTAACCTAACAGATAATATTACTTTTGTGGGATTTATGGATATTGTTATATATGACAAAGATCTCAAGACTATTAAAATATATGACTTAAAAACTAGTTCAACTGGATGGAGTAAGTATCAAAAAGCAGATCCTGGAAAGTATGCACAGTTAGTGTTGTATAAAGAGTTCTACTCCAAACAATACAATCACCCAGTAGATGGTATCGATATTGAATTTGTAATAGTTCGCAGAAAGATTAATCAAGAGGCTGAGTTTGTACCAAACAGAATTCAAAGCTTTATTCCACCAAGTGGTAAGATTACACGAAATAGAATACTAAAAATATTCACTGATTTTTTAAGTAATTGTTTCACAGATGATGGAGATTACAATAAAGAAGGCCAATATCCAGCAATAAGCTCTCCACTTTGTAAATATTGCATGCACGATAAAGACGATGTCAACTGTCCCAAGAAAGAAAGAATCGCAAAGGATCAATGAAATGAACAGTGAATCGGTGATGAGAATTAATTCACTGGATTCACGTTTAGTTCCTGCAGCATCGAGAGTATTTGATGAATGTCAGAGGATTGGTGTGCCTATTTATATTGTGTTTGGAGCTCGAACTAAGCAAGAGCAAGACTTTATGTATAGATTTGGAAGAACTGTACCAGGTAAAGTACTTACACAACACAGAGGTGGATTCAGTCCACATAACTATGGATTAGCTATTGACTTTTGTTTGCGATATGAATCAGTAATACTATCTTGGACTGAAGTATTAGATAGACCTTATTGGAAAGGAAAGTGGTTAAAAGTAATACAATTATTTAAAGAAGAAGGATGGGACAATAAAGTCAATAATCCATCCTTTGAACCAGGTCACGTAGAGAGTATGATGGGTAACACAATTGGTAGTTTATATGAAGAGCTTAAAAATAGGAATAACTGGTACCAAAACGTTTGAGAATAAGAATAAGATTAAAGAGTTCTTATTTAAACTAAAAAATCAAACAGATCAAACTGTAACTATTGTTGGATTGGGAGATTTAACAGGAGCTGATCGACATATTAAGAAATACGCATTGGAGTTTGGATATCATTACGAGGAGATGAATCTACCCCATACCATAAAGAATCTTTATAGCTTAATGACAGAGTCTTTTTATGGTAGAGAGTTTAATGTAAAAAACATCCACACCAGAAACAAGATTTATTCAAAGTATGTTGAGTCGTGTATTATTTTTGATGATTCAAAGATGGTTGATAAGAAGATTAATGCCATTTTAAAGGAGTTGACTCGCTCTAAAAAACGCTGTATTGTGATAGTGTGACTATTTATAATATATGGCACATCCGCAAGCTAAAGAGATAAAAGAGTGTATGGGACAATTGGCTTGGTACATGCAAAACCAAGGAATCAACCTACAACCCTACCCAAGTGTAGCATTACGTAACGACCCTGCACAAGATCAAGATTACCTAGGAAAGACTGGGTATTATGAGCCCAATAATCGTAAGGTCGTTGTATATACAGCAGGCCGACATATAAAGGATATATTAAGATCCTTTGCACATGAATTAATTCACCACAATCAAAACTTAGAAGGTCAACTATCAATGGGCGAAGGTACTGCCGATGATCCTCAATATGCACAAAACGATCCACATATGAGAAAAATGGAGGAAGATGCAAATTTAAGAGGTAATATGGCTTTGCGTGATTGGACTGATGGTATAAAATATAAAAAATAATGAAACTAACTACAATAGTAAAAGAAATCCTTGTAGAAGCAGAGGAAGATCAGTTATCGGCTGCTATGGGTACGTCTTTTAAGACACTTGGAGCTGAAATAGAAAGCAACAAAGATGAATTAGTGCAAGATGTACAGCAATCTCAAGCCGAAATGAATGAGTCTTTAGGTGTCGTAGCAATCTTCGGCATGATACTTGCAGCACCTAAGGTCGTTGAATTATTGGTGAGAGGATTATCAGCATTAATTAAAACATTTAAGAAGTTTTTTGTTAAAGGTGGTGCAAAAACTGAAGAAGAGCAATCTCAAGTAGCTAAGAAGATAATTGATTTTACACATAAGTGGCATAAGGCATATATCAAAGGATTAAACTGGATATTCAAGGTATCAGGACTTTATAAAAAAGCTAATATCACAGACTCGGCACAACAACTTAAAACAGCTACCTTTGTGTATTATGTTATAGTAGCCAGTCTTGCCGTGTATTCAGGTGTTGGTGCAATTGGAGCATTTAAGTCAGTTGCATCAAGTGCAAATTTAGGTGATTTATCATTAGGCACACTAGAGACAGCAATGGCATCGATAAAGAGTGGTGAAGTTACACAATTTATAGCAAAATTAGGTTTAAGATAATATGAAACTAACAAAGTTACTAGAAGACATATACCAGCAAGTAACTGGTAAAGTTGATGATCACGAAGGTGAGATGGCTATTACAGATTTAAAGTCTTTAGCTCAAAGAGCATCACAATTAGCCGACTATCTCGAAAAGAATAACATCCAAGAATTAGAAGGTTGGGTACAAGCAAAGATTACAAAGTCAGCCGATTACATTGGAGCTGTATATGATAATTACATGTTCTCCACTGATAAGCAGGACCAAGGATGTACAGATTGTGGTGAGACAGATGAGTCCCACGTAGCCACTTTAAGTGTATTACCTTCAATAAGAGAAGGAAAGAGTACTTGTTGCCACAAATGCGGTCATAAACACGTAAAAGGAACATCACATCCAACCCCATACCTAACAGGAGAAAAGAATTGCAAGAATAAATAACTGATGAGAAGTACTATACACAATATACAGCACACTAGATTTGTTGAAGATGTACTAGGCATAAGTATAACCTTAGATCAAAGGTGTACTTTAATGGAGGGTATCATGCCAAGTATTTTGAGAGAGCAAATAATGTTGGAAACAGCAATATATGAGGGTTTTCTAGATGATTTAGCAATTAAAATTGGTGGTGTACCGAAGGCGTTAGCTAAGACATTTACTGATGCAAGGAGTGTATTAACTTTTATTTACAACGTGGTTAGTGATAAGACGGGTGAGAATCTAAAAAAAGCTACTACAATCATTAAGCGAAATGCAATGGGCTTATTTGCAAAAATAGAAAGGCTTGCAACGAATCTACCAGCAAAAGTAAAAGAGATATTTGATAATATAATACAGTGGATAAAAACCAAAGTACAAAACCTAATCAACGTACAGTCTGATACAGATAAGCAGGATGATGTACAGGGTGATGGTGGTAATTGGAAAAAATTCATTCTATTACTGCTTGTAGGAATGGTACTTATCTTTTTAAAGCAACTACCGTTAATTATCAAGGATTTTGGAGAGGATATAGCTGGAGATGGTTTAGGTAAATTGTGGGATATGTCTCAAAGCTTAATGTCAAAATTCTTAACATCCCCAGCCGAACTAGCTAAGCTGGTAACTGGTGGTACTTTAATAAATACACTAATGCCAATACTAGCAATATATAAGTCTGTAAAAATATTTCAATCGATTCAAGATGAATTATTGGATAGTAATGCATGGTTACGAAAAACATAATTATTCATGGCAAAACAAACACACACACCAAGCAAGCTAATAGCTAAACCAAAGAAAAAAAATAAAGGAGTTCATTCAAAATCAAAAAACTCTAGAAGTAAAAAAGCCAAAAACTACAAGAAATTATATGTAGGACAGGGCTAATTAGCGAAAAAAGTAGTATATTTATTTAAAAGGTTACATTTATGAAAGCAGGTTACATACCTAAGGCTGAGAGGAAAACAATCCTCTTTCTTGCCGATGATTGTCGACTTCCCTCTGGGATCGGCACAATGACAAAGGAGCTCATCATCGGATCGGCTCATGTTTACAACTACGTGCACGTTGGTGCCGGAATCAACCACCCCGATGTGGGTAAAATCTTAGATATTAGTGGTGATGTAAATACTGAGGCTGGAATCACGGACTCAAGTGTGACTCTATATCCTTACAACGGTTATGGTGATCCGGATTTGATTAGAATGCTTATTACTAAGCATAAGATTGATGCTATCATGCACTTCACAGATCCAAGATACTGGGTTTGGTTGTATCAAATGTCAGCTGAGATTAGACAGCATATTCCAATCTTTTATTACCATATTTGGGATGATCTACCAGCTCCACACTATAATAAGGCATTCTATGAGTCTTGTGACTTGTTAATGGGAATTAGTAAGCAATCTGTAAACATTAGTCGATTAGTATTGGGTCATGATAATTACGTAGACTTAAATGATGAAACTACAACACAAGACATTGCAAAAGCACTACCAAAGGTATGCTATGTACCACATGGCATTAACTCAAAGTACTTCTTCCCAATAGACAAGCAAGATAAGAGGGTTCAAGACTTTAGAGCGAGATTGTTTAGAGGTGCTAATCCAGAATACGTTATTCTTCACAATAATAGGAATATTAGACGCAAAATGACGTCAGACGTAATTCTTGCCTTTAAAATCTTTATGGATTCCAAAAAAGCTACTGAGCGTGATGGTATTCGATTAGTACTGCATACACAGCCTATTGATGAGAATGGTACAGATTTACCAACCGTAATAGACACACTAACACCGGAGTATAAGGATAATATTATATTCACTAATGCTAAATTCTCTTCTGAGGAATTAAATATATTATATAACTCATGTGACGTAACAATTAACATTGCTTCCAATGAAGGGTGGGGATTGTCTTCAACAGAGGCATTAATGTGTGGTAAACCTATTATCAATAATGTTACAGGAGGATTGCAGGATCAATGTCGATTTGAAGATGAAAATCACAATTGGATTGAGTTTAACGATGAGTTTACAACTAATCACACTGGTAAGTATAGAGTACATGGTAAATGGGCATATCCAGTATATCCAGCAACAATAAGCATCCAAGGATCTATTCAAACACCATATATCTTTGATGATAGATGTGATACAATAGATGTTGCAAAAGCGCTAAATTATTGGTATAGTGAGGGAGAGAAGGGAAGAGAGTTGTGTGGAAAAGCTGGCCATGAGTGGGTTATGAGTGATGAAAGTAAGATGTCTGCAGAAAGTATGTGTAACATCTATATCAAACAAACATCAAAGGTACTTGAAAACTGGGAGCAGCCTAAACGATTCAATCTATTTTCAATTAAAGAAGAAATCCAAAAACTAAAAGCTCGTAAATCGGGTATCATGTTAAGTTATGAATAAGCCAACACTATTATTAGTAGCACCAGTAGGAACAGTATCTGGCTATGGTGCAAGATCAAGAGA
>Ga0181356_1001235_pt1 | contig 11151 bp, 4 predicted proteins | sample Fa13VDMM110SN_FD_130104 | JGI IMG/M metagenome (GOLD analysis project Ga0181356, IMG submission 130104) | Freshwater viral communities from Lake Michigan, USA - Fa13.VD.MM110.S.N | ecosystem: Environmental > Aquatic > Freshwater > Lake | place: USA: Michigan | collected 2013-09-24 | reverse complement strand
GCCAAACTCTGGGAAGAGTGGGTGATGTACCATTTGCAACACGCAAGGTTCTCCCTTGTGTGTGCCTCTGCCAATCGGAGTAAAGGGTGTGGAGATTATGTTACACCCGTCGAGTTATATGGATCATTCGCAAAAGAAGACCCAGAAGATTTAGCACTAGACTTTTAGACACCCACTGTCGTTGCATAAAAGCTCGAACCTGTTAGGGGTGGAGATGAAAAAGCTATCGTAAAACCTGTCACAGTATATGACACCCCTGGTTCTTGAGGAACACCACCTACAAACACCATTATATTTGTTGAAGGGGAGGGTGAGTAATTAACGCCACCCACTCTGAGTGGAAATGCTAGCTGAGTACCATTAAAAGAACCTGAGATATTATCAAAATTGATAAATGTTGCGGATGGAGCTGTAACACCAAGGTCATAGTATTCCCAGACAGTGCCACTCGACACAAACCAGTCTCCCTGGCTTGCAACATAGGGACCACCTCCACCTGGAGGAGAGTAGGTTCCCCCTACCTGAACAACTACAAAATACCCTATGTTTGAAGTTGAGGGTGTGGGAAGATTTGACCCAACAGTGAAACCAGCAAGAGTACCTTCTACTGTAACCTGCACCATTTGTGCAGTCGAAGCATTGAAAGTACCTGCAAAGGTTATGTTATTACGAATTGTAATTTCGTTGATTTGCTGTTGAAGCGAGAAACCCTGTGCCGCAGTGAGAGCTTTTGACGAGTCATTGCTGGTTGTATTATTAACGAGTTGGGTTACACCAGTAACCGAAGTTGTTGCCAAGGGTACAGACAATACCCCAAGAGGGGTCACTGCCAGGTTTGCACCAACACTGATGATACCCGATGAGAAAGTAGTTGCGGTTGCGATTGCAACATTAGTTGCGAAAGTTACTCGGCCCTGGCTGTTTACAGTGAACCGACCAACATTTAGGCTGTTACCGTAGGTACCAGCAGCTACACCAGTTGTGGCATTAGCTGCATTAACAGCAGTTACAAGGTTTGGTGCAGCAGGGCTAAGAAGTGCTGTGTTACCAATTTGGTTTTGTAAATTGTAACCCTGAGCAGCAGTGAGAGCTTTAGTGTTATCGTTGGTTGCTGTGTTGTCAACAAGTTGAACCAGGCCAACTTGAGTAGTGTCGCCAAGCTGAATAGCGACATTGGTTGCAACCGTAATGCGTCCTGTAGCGTCAATTGTTATTTGCGGAACAAGTAATGCATCACCGTAGGTGCCAGGGCTTACACCTGTGGCAGAACCCTGAAGTCTCCAGGTTAAAGTTGACGCCTCCCATTGATAGAGATTCTGTCCCGGCAACGGTACTGGGGGATAATATTCCCCGTTAACAGGGCTACTAGGAAAAGATAGGATTGCCATATTTTTTTATTTTACAACTCACCAGTATTGCTTAGTTTTACCCGTGTCACACACGCTCGGCTTTCAGTTGCTTAACCTCTTGGTTAAGTTCCTGTACCGCTTTCAATAAGATGATTGTCATAGCCTGATAATCAACGGTTTTAATTACGTCGGCATTATCTTCGATAGTACCGTCCAAGTCTTCTTCGTCAATAAGCATGTTGTCTTGACCCATAGCAGGAACTAAGGATTCTGATACAAGTTCAGGAATAACTTCTTCAACCTCTTGAGCTATTAAACCATACCGGAGGGAGTCTGGATTGTTCTTGAAGTAAAAAGTTACAGGGTTCAAACCTTCTATTTTCTCAAGAGCCCCTGACTCAAGAGAAGTTATGTTATCTTTGAGACGAGCATCAGAGGGTGGCCCAGCACTACCATTCGGAGCTACACCCCAGAGTGGGGTACCACCTGCAACATAGTAGAACGCATACAGAGACCCTTGGTCTGGGCGGACAACATTCCATGCTGCAGAGTTAAGGTAGTTTGCGGTTCCCTGGCTACTGGATGTAAATGTAAATAAAGGTTGGGTTCCACTGTTAAACAGTATGTTTGTTCCACCAAACTGACCCCAAGTTCCTGTAACAGGACCAAGTTGAGTGTTGCCAGTTACGCCGAGATTAGGTAGTGTAAATGTGGAATTTGTTGTACCTGTTAAAGTGGCAGATGCTCCGTTCAAACGCAAAGCGCCACTTACAGTAACATCCGTAAAAGAGACGTTGGGCCCACAAGCCAGGGTAACGGTTCCAGTTGTACCCCCTCCGGTCAAGTTTAGTCCGGCTGTAACACCTGTAATGGTTCCCCCACTGGAACTTCCATTTGATGCCGAAGTTATATGACCAAACTGATTGACCGTAATATTTGAGTTGGTGTAAGATCCAGCCGCCACACCGCTTGTAGCATGGCCAATCGTGCCACTAGTAGTAATGGGTCCACCTGTAATTGGTGTGGTTGTTGAAATACTGGTTACAGTTCCAGAGCCCCCTACAGCAATCCACGATGTGTCTGAACCATTAGTGGATAAAACTTTACCACTTTGGCCACTTTGAAGAGGTAGTAAGTTGTTTAAAGCGCTGTTTGCAGTTACTGCACTCGTACCCCCATTTGCGATACCAAGGGTTCCCCCCATGGTAATAATGCCGGCACCAAGAATGGGGCCACCGGTGAAAGTGACTCCTGTTGTTCCACCGGACACATCGACACTGGTTACAGTGCCAATTCCCCCGCTTGGAATCCAAGAAACATTAGACCCATCTGTTGAAAGAACGTAACCACCTTGGCCAGCTTGACCAGGGAGTAAGTTATTGATTGCTGCTGGCTGAGTTACTGCGCCTGTACCACCGTTGGAAATAGAAAGGATTCCGCTCATTGTGATTGTACCAGCGCCCAGGATCGGGCCACCTGTAAATACCACTCCGGTTGCTCCGCCAGAAACATTGACACTTGTCACAGTGCCCACACTTCCACTTGGGACCCAAGTTACGTTACTTCCATCTGTTGAAAGAACATTTCCACCTTGGCCCAGCTGGCTCGGTAGTAAGTTATTGATTGCGGCAGGTTGAGTTGTTGCGTTCGTACCGCCACTGGCAATACCCAGAGTACCCCCCAGAGTCAACGTACCGGTAGTTGTTACAGGGCTGCCAGTAAAAGACAAACCAGTTGTGCCACCAGAAGCACCAACACTAGTTACAGTTCCAGTTCCAAATGTAACCCAACTACTACCTTCGTAAAACTCAAAAGCTGCCGTAGTGATGTTATATCGAAACTCACCGATGTTTGGAAAAGTAGGGCGATTCGCAGTCGATCCAACAGGTGCTTGTGCTGCACCTTGAGGACCAGTTGTGGGTACATAGTTAGAGGTATAGCTGAGACCGTAAGAATTAGCAGAGTTTGCAACTAAGATAGAACCGTCAACGCCTGCATCCAGCAGGGCGTCTGTATTTGGACCCGTGCCAACAATTAGTTGACCCTTGAGTGTCCAAGGGATTCTATCAGCATCTTCCCAGTTGAGTTGGTATCCGCTACCAATCGTAAGTTGTTGCCCTGTGGTTCCTGGGGTGTTAGGCCATACGTACTGGTTAAACCCATCTGTGTTATTTAGGCGGACAAACTCTGTAAGAGCAGAAGGGTCAATCGAAATAACGCCAGTTGGAGAAATAGAAATACCACGTCCCCTTTTTATTGCCTGTACCTGTCCCGCCAAGACACTTCCTTGACGGTTGTCACCCATTAATAGTTGTGCTCGAGTTAATCCCATTTTTAATCTTCTGACCTACAAAAGGTTTTACCCCGCTATCGCTGAGCGATAAGCAAAACGAAAGCCCCGCCGAAGCGAGGCTGTTGAGTTATTGCGTTTTGTTCTAAAAACCTAGAAAGAGGTGGGTAAAGCAGGAGCCTCTGGGCAGATAAAGTCAGCAAGAACAGTCCCTGTCGAAACCTCGCGGATTTGAACAAGATAGTCTCCAGTGTTAAAAGCCTCGCTGGTGGCGTTGAATTGAGTTGGTAGAACGTATGAGATTACAGTAGAGGTGCCAGGGATAAACAACTCGGTGTCGGCCTCGGTCAGAGAGGTCGAATAGAATGTAACGTAGTAGGAGTCGTTGAAATCATTACCAGTCCGGCTGGTGGAAATCTCACCGTAGGGGGGATTCACAATGTTGTTAATCTCGTCGACTGTGGTGGCAGCTGCGATGGCAGCCACTTGCACTGCGAGGTTGTCAGAAACAACTTGCTGTTCAGCGATGACGGTCTGGTAGATGGCCGGACGGTCGACTTCGAGGGCAGCGCCAGCGGCGGCCAGGATCTCGGCGGAGTAACCACTGATGGCCACGATGTCAGAAACTTCTAGGTTGGCAGTTGCCTTCACTTGGGAGGTGGCGTAGCTTTGCGCTGTGGGCAGAGGGCGAGCTGTATAGGTCCAGGTTTGATCGGCGATCTCACCGTCGATGGTGTAGGAAGGTGTGGCAATATAGAGACCGGTGTCGGCGGTGATGGGTGTCTCGACCACCGGATAAAAACTCTGGTAGTTGAGAACCTGAATGCTGACAGTTTGGATGTTGATTCCGAAAAGTGCTAAAAGTTGATCTGCTGTGTATACCTGAAGGGTAGCGTTGCTGTAAAAGAGTGTGTAGTCGCTGGGATTCATCTTACTACAATAAGTATTTGCTAAACGAGTTTTACCCTTGCATAAAGTCTCTGAAGGATGCTGAGAATAGTCCCAACAGTTTGCGAAGCAAACAGAGAACGCTAGGGAGTAAACACGGGAAACTCAGGTCCACCCAACGTCAGGGTATGAACATAGGCATGCTGCCCTGTGGCATCCTGGTACTGGCAGCGCCTATCCCAGGCAGCGTCCACCGTTGGAAAGTCCTCGGGTGGAGCATCGGGGAAGAAGACGCGGTAGCCTGTTATTGGTGCTTGTTGCTGTGTCATTGTTTGCTATGAGTAGTGGGGAGCTTTGGTAAACTCCCCTTCTGATTTGTAAACCGTCAGGTTTACGCAGCGAAGCGGCGGACGGCGCGGGCATAGAAGTTGCCGGTCTTGTTGAAGCCGCTCTGGAAGCCAGTGGTGAAGTACGTATTCCACGCGGCGTTAGTGCCACTCGAGTCCTCCGTAGAAGACCAGTAGCTGTCGGCGGGGGAAAAGGCTTGGGCGCCACTAGTTTGGAACAGTGCGCTTGTGGTTTGTGCGGGGTTACCAGAGGTGTAGTTGCTAGCGCGAGCAGGCACCGCATTGGGGTTGATGCCGCTGCCTGTATTGTTACCTCCTATGTTAGGCTTCAAGTTGTAGTACAGAATCTCAAGCTCGTTTTTTGCTGGGATGTACCAATCGGTAAAGCCACCGATGTTAAGCGCACGAGCCCACTGGAATGCAGGATGAGCGGCGTCGTTGAACTGATCGGTTGCCAACTTACCGTAAACTTCATTCTGAGAGTTGGGGTTGGTGTCGCCGGTAGCCGAGGTCTTGTACTGAACGTTTGTCGGTGTCCCACCCGAACCGCCACCAGGATACTGACCATCGGCTACAGGCGCCACAATCAGATTGTAAATCGTGCCGCCGTCATTGATTTGCCCCGCGAAGTAGCCGCCACCTACCAAAGTACCCAGGGGAATCGCAAAGGAACTGGAAGTTCCGAAGCTACTCCAACCCGAGAAACTCGAGGTGGTCGCTGTGGGGTTGGTTGTTGCGTACCTGACGCGGGAGTAATAAGTGCTTGACACAGTCAAGGCTGCCTGCAGAACGTCGACGGTAGTAAACGGCGCGGCAGAGACAGTGAAAGGTGAGCCGGTGATTGCAGTGTAGTTGGTGGCGTTGGGTGGCTCGGTTGTGGGTGCCGGCGGGGTGATTGTGCGACTGGTGTCGATGCCGAACTTACCTTGGTTGGGGACGAAGCGACTGGTGGCACCGGTTAGGTCGATGGTTGGGCCGGCGGAGTTGATGCTGGCGATGGTGCCGCTACCTTGAAGGGCGGGACCCTGCACTGTGGCGCCGGGAGTCCAGGTGCCGGTTGTTGGGGAGAGTGTCAGAGTGAATGGGGAGCTTGCTGAAATGGCCGTAATCTTTCCGGTACCATCAGCACCACCACCAACTTCAGTTACTGTATTACCAACCGTAAAGAGGGAGAGGTTGGTGTTGTTGGTGAGGGTGAGGGTGGTTACTCCGTCGATTAAAATAGATCCGTTCACTTCATAGGCATACACCGCATTTCCAATTGAATCGTTGGTGCACGTAACTTGGTAGGTAACGGAAGTGATTTGACTCCCCGTAATCTGGGAAGAAACGTTAACCCAAGAGGAAACATTGGTAGTGCCAGTGTTTACAAAAGCACCACCATTTACACTAATCGCTGCCTGCCCATGCGATCCTGCTCCACTCGCTTGAGGCTGATAACAATAAACTCGAAGACTTGTCGCCGAAATCGGAGCTGCGGGAGTAAAAGTGATCGTAGTCACAGTGCCAACTGGCCCAAAAGGGGTCACGTCGGCATAAGTTGTAAGATTTCCATTAAAGGCATTGGTGGGGTTCTGTAAAGTTCCACCAGAAGTAGAAGACCCCGAAAGGTTCGCGCTGTAGATAGGGCCGCTGATGCTAACATTCGTAATCGCACTCGTGGTCGGCGTGTAGGCCGAGTCCTGCTGCAAGGTGTCACCAACGACCATGTCGGCAAGGTCTTGGTTGTCGGTGAGGGTGAGTTGGACTTGGGAGGTGTTACCTCCAGGGATATAGCCGTAGGTACCCGTAGCATTTGGAGCTACAATAAGAACGTAATCAGCAACGCTGTTACCGGTCGTGGAGATTTGGCCGCCGTAGTAACCGCCGGCGAGAGAGGAACCAATAGCAGGAGAACCCGCAGCCACATAAGCTGCGATAGTGATCCGGCGGATGGCGCGGGCATAGAAGCCGGTGGCGTCCTTGAAGTTGAGGTTCTGGAAGCCACTGCCGAAGACCTGTAGCGACGCGGTGATAGTGCTACTCGAGTCCTCCGTAGAAGACCAGAAGTAGTTGGCGGTGGAAAAGGCTTCGCTGCCGGTGGATTGGAACAGTGTGCTGGTTGTTTGTCCTGGAACTGACGCCGTATAGGCGCTAGCGCGAGCAGGGACCGCGTTGGGGTTGATGCCTGACGAGGTGTTGTTGGAGGTTGTGTCAGGCTTCAAGTTGTAGTACAGAATCTCAAGCTCGTTTTTTGCTGGGATGTACCAATCGTTGTTGCCGCCGATGACGAGAGCCTTAGCCCATTGGAATGCAGGGTGAGCAGCATCGTTGAACTGATCGGTTGCCAACTTACCGTAAACTTCATTCTGAGAGTTGGGGTTGGTGTCGCCGGTAGCCGAGGTCTTGTACTGAATCCCCGTCGCTGATCCCCCTGTGGCCACTGCAGTAATCACACTTGTCTCGGGGTTGTAAGGGTTCGCCTTATAAACCTCCCAAGTACTTGAAGTCTGGGGTGTGCCAGCACCATTGAGTGGTGTGTAGGTGCCGCTAACAAGCGGAATCCCTGCAGGTGTGTTCAGCGCAGGGTTGAGGTTGGTGGCGCCGTTAGCGGGAGAGGTGACTGAAGGAGTTGTTATACTCGGGAGAAGCGCAGCCGTTGTCACTGACCACTCGTCTGTAACCACAGCAGCGCCTTTGCCGATGTTGGTTGTAAGAGTGTAAGCGGTAGTGACTCCAGCGCCTACGGTAGCCCGAAGCTGAATCGTCGTAGCAGCGGTACCAGCGGCATCAGCTGGGTTGATTGTCAGACCAGGCGAGCTGGTTGGGATGTTAACGTAAGCACCGCCATCAATCGAAGCCTGCACCGAAGTGAGCGTGTTTGTGGCGCCAGCCGTGTATGTCAGTTCGGCGGGGCAGTTGATACCCGCGATGGTAATGACGTTCGAAGTCACCGTGGCCGAAGACGTCACGTTGGTCTGGTCGGTCCAGGTGTAAGCAGTAGGTTGTTTGTCAACAACAAGGGTGTAGGTGTTCGTGTAGGTGCTGTTAGTCAGCGTACCAGTCAGTGAGGAACCGTCAGCGGCACTCGCTGCAGCAGTCGGGTTCCAACGCACGTCGACGGTGTTGCCGTTTGCAACGGCGGTCGAAGCCTGAGTGTAGCCACCACCATTTACCTGAAACTGCAGAGAGCCAGTTGCCGTCAACGAAGTTGTCCCATCAGCCCAAGTTGCAGTTGAGACACCGTCGAGAGAACCAACCAGAGTGTTGTCTGGCGACGCATTCGGACCACCTACTGGTGTGAAAGTAGAGTTGGGGAACACCGCAGTTAGCACTGTTGTAGCCGTATAGACAAACTCGTCGTAGGTACCTGCTGCGTTGGTGCCATCACCCACGCGAATAATCGCAGTGTAACCAGTGTTGGTCGCCGCGCCAACAGTCTGGCGAATGTACAGGTTCTGGGCATTCGTTATAGGGAAACCAGTACCTGAAGTGGACAGTGCAGTGAATGTTGAGTTGTCAACTGAGGCCGAAATCGAGGTGCCAGTTGAAAGAATTTCGTAATTTACATATGCAGTACTGTTCAATCCTGCAATTGGGCTGGCAATAATCTTTGTAGTTACAGCATTCAGTGGAATTGAACTGTCAGAAATATCTGCAATCGCCGGAGACGGAACCCGATTGACTGTCAGGTTGTAAGTATTCTGATACACACCGTCCGTAACTGCTCCAGTAAGGGCTGTGCCAGTCGCTGCAGCACCACAACCAACCGTGCTGGCCCAACGAACTGCAAGACTCTGACCACTTATAATTGTCTGAGTGCCAGTGCTATAGGGACCACTGTTTACAGAAACTTCGATACACCCGGTTGAGGTAATGGGACCTGAGCCAGTGTAGGTACCAGTGATACCCCCGGGGTTATTGTTGAGACCTCCAGAAGGAGTGGGGTTCCAAGTGCTGGAAGGGAACGACGCATAGGCAATGGTCGCCGGAGGAACCGGAAGGTTTGTTGTGACGCCGGTTGCTGTGTTCGAGTTGGCATCAGTAACCGTCAACTGCACATAGACATTGCCACCAAGAAGCGAAGCGGGGACGACGTAGGTGGCACCGTTGGCTTGGAGAACCGTGTTGTCGCTGGCTTTCTTCCAGGCCCAGGTATAAACATAAGGAGCCACGCCGCCAGTCGCTGTGCCGGTCGTGTAAGTCAGCGTGGAGCCGATTTGCGCTGTGCCGGAGATGCTACCTGGGCTTGACAGTGTCAGTGCTGAGCCAGCTGCGGCAGTCCACACATTCAGGCCGTTGACGGATGTGTAGGTATAGTCGACACCGTTCGGTGCGGCGTAAATGCTGCCGATAGTGGGGCTATCTGGAAAATTTAGTTGTGCCATATTTGCTGCGCAAATGGAAGGGCTTGCTTAGTAAGGTTTTACCCTTTAGTGATTGGGTGGCTGCGCCACCGGTCGGATGCTTCGCATCCTTCCCGAAATTTGGTGGGCACAAAAAATCCCCCGGTGGTTGCCGAGGGAAGATTCGCGGAGGCTCGAAGGGCCAACCGTTTGCGAAGCAAACCGTCAGGTTTACGCTGAGACGCGGCGGATGGCGCGGGCATTGTTGCCGGTGTGGCTCTTGAGGCTGCCGTTCTGGTTGCCATTTAAGAAGAACTGAAACGCCGCGACGTTAGTGCTACTCGAGCTCTCCGTAGAAGCCCAGTAGCCGGCGCCGGTGGAAAAGGCTTGCGCTCCGCCAGTTTGAAACAGTGTGCTTGTGGTTTGTGCGGGAGTGCCGGCGGTGTAGTTACTAGCGCGAGCCGGCACAGCATTGGGGTTGATGCCTAAGCCTGTATTGTTAGCTGTTGTGTCAGGCTTCAGGTTGTAGTAGAGGATTTCAAGCTCGTAGATCGCTGGGATGTACCAATCGGTAAAGCCACCGATGTTAAGCGCCCGAGCCCACTGGAATGCAGGGTGCGCGGCGTCGTTGCCAGCGTCATTGGCAGGCTTACCATAAACCGCATTCTGGAAAGTAGCCGAAGGTGCGTCGGCGGTAGCCGTGGTTTTGTACTGAAGGCCAGAATTGTCTTGAGCCGTAGCAGCAGGACCGACAATCAGATTATAAATGGTGCCACCGTCATTGATTTGCCCACCGAAATACCCACCACCCATTGCAGTTCCGGCAGCCGGAGCGAAAGCTGCGGCAGTTCCGAAGGAACTCCAAGCCGAGAACGACGAAGTCGCTGCGGTGGGGTTTGTTGTGGCGTACTTGGTGCGAGCATAGTACGTACTTGACGTGGTCAACGCAGATTGCAGAACGTCAACGGTGGTAAACGGCCCCGAGGATACTGTAAAGGGACTACCAGTTACGGCCGTGTAGTTGGTGGCGTTGGGTGGCTCGGTTGTGGGTGCGGGAGGTGTAACTGTGCGGGAAATGTCGATTGCGGTTTGGGTGGTGGTCCAGGTTCCCATTGAGGGTGACAGGGTCAGGCTGAACGGTGAGGTTGTAGACTTAGCAGTGATTGTGCCTTGGGTGCTGTACTGGCCATCTACCAGGATAACTCCGTCCACCTCAATCGCAGCAAAGAAGGCACCGTGATTGCCGGGGCAAACCGCAACAATAGATGAGAGTGTATAGGGAGTTGGAAGCGTGCACGTTATCCATTGACCTGAAGTAGTTGTAGGTATGGACCCTTGGGATGTACCGTTAACTGACCAGTTAGGCCACCCATTTACTATTATTGTGTTGCTTGTGTTGACACGAAGACTAGAGTTAACAGTGATATTGTAAGAGGAGGCGTTCCAAGTATTTGTTTCACCACCAGCTGCTGCTGCAGCAAATGTGTTCAGATTGCCGTCAAACGAGTAACTCGGGGGATAGGCTGGATCCCAGGAGGTGGTGGTTGTCAGCGTTCCGCTGTAAGTATTGGGACCCGTGGCATTACCCTGCCTCACAACATCCCCAACCACCATATCGGCGAGGCCGGTGGCGTCGGTTAGGGTGAGTATCTTAGAGGCGTCAACAAGAAGTGTCCCGTCAATAATAATTGCAGCAACCCTTGGGTTTTTTCCAGCGGTCACACTCTGGAGGGACAAAGATGTTAGAGGAGAAGTCACACCGGTGATGGTAATTTCCGTTACCGCACTCCCCGCCGCTACCTGAGACGAAACATCCACCCCGTTGATACGAATGATGCCGTCTGTGTCTCTGGCTGCTTTAACTTTTAATGTAGTGAATGGAATAGAAGCAGGTGCGGTCCAAGTTGCCGTAGTGCTGTCAGCAACAATTGTGTAAGTTTCGGATGCTACGG
>Ga0181356_1001233_pt1 | contig 11157 bp, 14 predicted proteins | sample Fa13VDMM110SN_FD_130104 | JGI IMG/M metagenome (GOLD analysis project Ga0181356, IMG submission 130104) | Freshwater viral communities from Lake Michigan, USA - Fa13.VD.MM110.S.N | ecosystem: Environmental > Aquatic > Freshwater > Lake | place: USA: Michigan | collected 2013-09-24 | reverse complement strand
GTGATACTCAGACTTCTGCACCGTACCTTGGAAGGTTCGGCTTACCCTTGGGGCTAGCGTTGTACGCCAGTAGTCGCCTGCCCCATACGCCATGTGTACTTCGGCATCACCGTCGTAGCACTCCAGTTCTGCGATTAGTTCGGACACTTTCATATCATTCTCCAGTTAGGGTTAGGTGTTTAGATAAAGTCAATAGCGAATTCGTTATTAGCTTCGCTTAGTTGTAGTTCGCACAACACGACAGTCTTAAGTGCCTGCATCATGCGGTAAACATCAAGTGCTTTGAATTGGTCAGCGTTCCTGATGAACAGTGTGCCGTATGCGAAGTACGCATTGTCGGCAATGGCGGGGTTAACTTCTTCGATGCGTTTAAGTACAACGGTTTCAAGTCCCATGATGTTTCCTTTACTTTGCGTGGTTGATGCGGATATACCTAGCCATTGCCTTGAGCATGGCTTTCTGAGGTATGTGGTACAGATGAGCGTAGCCCTTGGCTACGGCAGGCAAGTCAACTGCCTTGATGTGTTTGAAAACCCCGTGGGCTTCGTGAATGATGCGCTTGGCATCCCGAGCATTGACATTACGGTTCATATCATTCTCCAAAAGTTATAAGGTTATAGGTTCGGTGTGGTACACACCCAAGAGGGGACAGTATCCCCTCCCAGTTGAATACAACTTGTTGACACGGCATAAGCCGTGAGTAGTGCGTTATTTGATTTGGCTTTTTACTACGATAGGGTTTGTCGTTCTGGCATAGCCTGACCCTTGTCAGTTCCAGTTCCCATGGTTGTCTTAGCGGTAGCGACCCGAGGTGCTACATAAACTCCACTGAGCAGTTTGTATGATTGGCATACAATTACTGCACCCATTTAAGTAGTGTGCGTTAGTGCTGCATGTTGCTATCGTTTCGTTGACACTAGCCTATTGAAACTACACCACAACATACTGGGGCTTTAACCCAACGTCTATTCAAACGAGGAAGAAAAGTAACTTACATCTTTGGCGGTTTGGTATCTTTACTCAACAATAGCTAACTGGCATGGCACTACCTGCCCTTGGGGACTTACAGTAAACTCTCGGAATCAGGGAAACCCAAGTGAATGGGATATGAAACACGCATAAGAGGTGCGGTGGCTATTGAGGCATCGGGATACGACCAACTCTGGTATGAACTGGACACTAATCTATCGAGCTTCTGTATTTACAGCGACGGCTTGCATTTTTTGTGTACCTTATGTGGACTAGGCGAAAGTTATAAGGTTATAACTTTATAAGATACACAAAAACCTATCTATATATTTTTAAAGAACTAAACAAGCCGAGGCGTTACTCGACTTGATAAATCAATTATACCAGAATTATAGGTTTTTGTCAAGCGTTTTCGTATGGGTCTGGAGTCCAATCTTTCGCCTGTTTTTCAGCGTTTAATTTCTTTTTTGCAGCAGATACGATCTGGTGTATGCGTATTTCTGATAAGCCGTATTGGGTTGCAAGTTCCTTGCGGGGTGCTCCCCGAAGTGCGCGGTATCCGATGTCCTCATCTCGTGCCTTGCGTCGTTCTGCAAGGGGTAGGTCTGACTTGAGGTTTATGTAGGCGGGGGCTTCGGGTTGCATTAGTTTGGCAACGGCTCTGCGTACAAACTCCGCCCGTGTCATGCCTTCAATGTTTGCTTGGGTTGCAATGGTGTTCCATGTGTCGTCGCCCAACTGCAACCAGAACTTGATGGCTTGTGTGGTGGCTGCTTCGATGCCGAGTTTGTGGGAGGCTGCAAGTCGGTCGGCAACCTCCATGGGGAAGTTCAATTCGACGGTGTAGAGTTTGCTGATCATAGTAAGTCCTTGGGTTGGTGTGGAGGTGCGTAGTATAGCAGAAGTTATAAGGTTATAACTTTTGGGGGTTGGGTGAGGGTTTGGGGGTGCGTGTTACAGTGTTACAAAAAGGGGGTGAAATGTTACAGGGTGGGTGTTACGATGGTGGTGTAGGGGGTACTTAATGAAATCAACAACTTAGCGGTGTTTTGGTTATAGTGGGGCTATAAAACGGGTCGTGGTTACACCGTAACAGGGTATTGGGGGGTATGAAGACCTAAAATCTTTTTTCTTTAGTTTTATATAACTATACACACAAACATATACCAACCTATATGGATCAGAATTTGACCGTCTCAATTCTGAAAAGACTGTTACAATGTAACAATATATATATATTATATCTATCTCTCTCTCTCTCTCAGAGTTTTGAAACGCTTAGTATTACATTTGCAGGGCTATTTGCAAAAAAACAACGTTACAGAGTTTTGTAACAAACTGGGGGTGTTTTGTAACATTGTAACGCAGGGTAAAATCATAGTAGTGCCGACCGAAAGTTATAACCTTATAACTTTTGCTGATTTTTGTCCCCTTGGTCGCCCCGAAGCTCTCCCTCACTCGCGCACACGCACACGCTCGCTCGCTCTCCCGCACCGCCTAACTACTATGACGTTTTCCAAACGGACAATGGAAGCGCACGCAAAGAAAATTTTTGGGAAAAATTTTGGGCGAAAAAAAGCCACCTTGCGGTGGCTTAGTGGAAACCCTAGGGTTTAGTCGATGTATCGGGTTATGACCAATTCAGCGTGCATTTCGATATTGGGGTTTGCTTCACGCCAATGGTTCAATAATTCTTTCCCCATTTCGAACGTGTCGCAAAAGTGGCTTTTATTGACGTTTAGACGTTTGCCCCTTTTACCCTCTGGTGCGTTAACCCAAGTGTAAATTGTGAGTACTCCAACAAAATCTGACATGATGTTACCCTTAGAAGTACATGGAAAAAAACTTGTCATTTATATATGCTTTTGCATCTTTTTCATGACGGAAAGAACGCTTTTCACCATCGGAAAATTCAACTTTCCATCGGTTAACCAATGGGTCATTGTAGATTTTCCAAGTCAAAACATCGGATTCGGGTTTTGCTTTTGAATAGTGCATGTATTTATTCACTTTAAAACCCCTAGGGTTTCCCCTAGGGTTTCCGTTGTTTAGGTTTTTACTTAACTGATTCGGTGAAATCAGGGATAAATTCGACAATGGCATCTACCAATGCACCTTTGAGCATGCTTTGATTCAGCAAAGTACACTGGTGCAAAGCCTTTTGCAACGTGGCAATCAAAGCGGGCATATCCGTTTTTTCAACTGGACCCGCTTTTGGGGTTTCCGTTTTTGGGGTATTTGCTTCGGCTTTTGCTTCGGCTTTTTTGTTGACCAAATCCCGAGTAAAAGGGATACCCTTTTCAAAAGCAATCCAAAAACATTGCTGATATTGTTGAGCCGTATTTTTGCTGATATATTTGTCAGCAACTAGCGAATCAAAAAGTGCTTTGACCTCACCCTTTGCTTCATTCTTAACCGATGTGCCTTTCATGTACTCGGCTTTTGTTGTAGTGCATGCCAAAATGTGGGCATCTACCAAAGCGGTAATTGCTTTATTTTGGGTAGTCACGCTGTCGTTTTCCAGCTTTTCAGCTTTAACCTTAGCGGATTTGAAAGCACCGACAATAGCGGTGTGCAACTTTGTGAAATTTGCCATTTTGATTTCCTTAAATAGCGTTGACTTACATATCGACTAAGCCGAATTGCCTAACCGATGGGTCTAATGTATAGCAACTTTATAGTTTTGTCAACCCTTTTGTTTAGTTATAACCTTATCTTTTTTTGAGCCTGTTTTGACCCCACCGCCCCCCTACCCGTCCTTGGGGGCTGACGGAGTCCCGCCCGCATTACGCTGAGCGCAGCATCCCCCGGCAGCAAAATAAAACCATTCCTATACAAAATTATAAAAAATACAGTACAATCCCACCCTACCCCCATCTAAGGAATATCATGGAACAACAACGATTTGGTAGATTAATTGTGCAAAGTTTGCACAGCCGGGACAAAAAATCCAATGCGCGCTGGACCTGCTTTTGCGACTGCGGCAACACCTCGGTGGTGCTGGGGTTCAAGCTGAAGACGGGAGTTACAAAATCCTGTGGGTGTTATGCGGACGAGTTTCGTGCCGCACTAATTAAAACCGCCGATGAGGAGCGACGTACGTATACCAAACAGTCTTGGAAATCCATGATAGACCGGTGCTATAACCCAAAGCAACCCAAGTATAGTTATTATGGTGGGCGGGGAATAGCTGTCTGCAACCGCTGGAGGTTTGGGGAAAACGGTAAGACCGGCTGGCTATGTTTCTTTGAAGATATGGGACCCAAACCAACGGGGCATTCCATAGACAGAATAGACAATACAAAAGGCTATAGTCCCGACAACTGCCGATGGGCAACCCAACAAGAACAAACTGCCAACCGCAGACCGTGGGGGTCCGTTAACGGAAGACGCCCCCTTGTTAAATAAAACACACAAGAAAAAAATTACATATATAATCCGCAAAACTAACGGCTGCTACTCCGCCTATGTACACACCTGCTATAGATTTCAATATTCCGCTTGCGGACTACTCCCCGACATTTGAGTCGCTGGAGACCCGCGTGGCCGCAGCCATGGCTGCGTTAGTAGACACTAACAATCTGCCAGCCCCAAACGAAGTATCCGAAGCGGACAAGCACAAAGCCCGCGAGGTGTTCATCGGGAACGAGTTGGCGTCTGACGAGGACTTGTCTTCTCCCGGCATGGTGGTGTATCTGCAGTCTCTGCTGTCTGAATACGATCAGGTAGTCATTAAGTCCGCCCAGCAACTCAGGACCTACGTAACTAATAAACTGCTATCTGAAACGGCAAACCCTGATCCCCGCATACGGATGAAGTCACTGGAACTGCTAGGTAAGATCAGCGACGTTGGGTTATTTACGGACAAGACCGAGATCACGATGCGCCACCGGCCTACGGAAGAGTTAGAACAAATGCTGCGAGAACGCCTGACCAAAGTGCTGGAAGCAGAAGTTGTAGACAACAACAAGCCAACCAAGTCCCAAGTGCAGATAGATATTAGCGACGTTGAAGCAATCTGATGCAGCAAACCCTAACGCCAGAGATCATTGACCGGATTTCTAAGAAGCTGCCCCCAGATGAGGCAGCGGAACTGTTAGCTATGTTTGCAGAGTTGGATGGCCGAAAGCGCCAGACCTTGGCCCAAGACGACTTTTTGTCGTTCATTGCTGCTATTGATGCTAACTATAAGTTTGGAGTTCACTTAAAACGGCTGGGCAACCTGCTGATGGAGGTCGAGCAGAACATCAAGAACCGGATCGCCGTGTCTATGGCACCTCGTATGGGTAAATCCCAGATGATTTCTATCTACTATCCAGCTTGGTACTTAGGCAAACACCCCGATCACAAGGTAATTGTGGCCTCACACACTGCAGATTTGGCGGTTGTAATGGCTCGCAAGGTGCGAAATCTGATCAATACGCCCGAATACAAGGCAATTTTCCCCGGAACAAACATTGCAAGTGACGCCAAAGCTGCTGCGCAGTGGAATACAACCAAAGGTGGCGAGTATTTTGCGATTGGTGTGGGTGGTGCGCTGGCTGGACGTGGTGCCCACTTGATTATTGCCGACGATCCGCTGTCTGAGCAGGACATTAAGGCTGGAAACACCACATCTTTGGACAATGCGTACGAGTGGTTCAGCGCTGGTCTGCGTACTCGACTGATGCCAGAGGGGAAAATCTGTGTTTTACACACAAGGTGGCACCAGAGGGACCTGATTGGGCGTCTAATTAAAGATTCCGCCATGAATGAGGGCGGGGACACGTACGAAACCTTTGAATTTCCTGCAATTTTGAACGAAGGCACGGAAAACGAGAAGTCAATCTGGCCAGAACAGTGGTCAATCGAGTCCTTGCAACAAACTCGGGCGTCAATGCACCACATCATGTGGCAGTGGTACGCTCAATACCAGCAAAATCCGACCGCAGCCGAGGCTGCCATCATAAAACGGGACTGGATACGCTGGTGGGAGAAGGATGATCCACCAAGAGTTGACTTTATCGTGCAGGCGTTCGATACGGCGCTCACTACCAAAGAAAGGTCTGACTTCTCCGTGTGCCATACGTGGGGTGTGTGGGAAAACGACGACGATGGGACGCAGAATGTGATCCTCTTGAACAAAGTCAAGGGGAAATACGAGTTTCCAGAGCTAAAAGCCATGGCGCACGAGCAGTACAAGCTGTGGGAGCCGGACAGTGTGATTGTTGAGGCTAAAGCCAGCGGTCAACCGCTGATTGACGAGATGCGCAGGTCAGGTATATTTGTGCAGGACTTCAGTCCCGGTAAGGGTCAAGACAAGATTGCTAGGCTTAACGCCGTGGCAGATATGTTTGCGTCAGGGCACGTTTGGTTTCCTGAGAATGCGTGGGCTGCGGCCACTGTAGAGGAGATTTTGGCGTTTCCCGCAGGCGAGCATGACGACGAGGTGGACACGATGACGCTTGCCATGATGAGAATTCGCAAGGGTGGGCTATTGCGCTTGAGCAGTGACCACGAGGATAATGAACCCCGTTACGCGGCCCGTCGGCAAGCGTATTACTAAGGACTTTACATGGCTACTAATATGTTCCCCTCTTTAAACCCAGCACCGCTTGGGTTGGATGCACTGGCCGCTGAAGATGACGGCCCCGGCATTGAGATTCAGATTGAGAATCCTGACGGCGTAATTGTTGGCATGGACGGCATTGAGATTGACTTGACTGACATGCTTGGTGACAAGAGCGACGACTTTGATGCCAACCTTGCAGAAGAGATGGACTCAGGTGAGTTGCAGAAAGTTGCAAGCGACATCATTGAGATGGTGGACTCAGACATTTCTAGCCGCAAAGACTGGGTTGAGATGTATGTCAAAGGCTTAGACGTTTTGGGGATGAAGTATGAAGAAAGGACAGAGCCTTGGCTCGGCGCTTGCGGAGTTTTCTCGACTGTACTCACGGAGGCCGCTGTTCGCTTCCAGTCTGAAACTATCATTGAAACGTTCCCTGCTCAGGGTCCAGTTAAAACGGAAATTATCGGTGCCATTGACCGTCTTAAAGAGGAGGCGGCGGAGCGTGTCAGAGACGACATGAATTATCAGTTGACTGAGGTGATGACTGAGTATCGCCCAGAGCACGAGCGCATGTTGTACAACTTAGGTTTGGCGGGTGCTGCGTTCAAGAAAGTTTATTTCGATCCGTCGCTTGGCCGTCAGGTTGCGATGTTCATACCCGCGGAAGACATCATTATTCCCTATGGCGCGTCTAGTGCGGCCACTGCGGAAAGGCTTACGCATGTGATGCGTAAAACCAAGAATGAGGTTAAGAAGCTACAGGTCGCTGGCTTTTATGTTGATGAGGATTTGGGTGAGCCACAGAACATCCACACAGACGTCGAGAAAAAGAAAGCTGACGACCAAGGCTACAGCCTGACGGACGACGACAGATACCAGATACTTGAAGTCCACATCGACTACGACTTGCCGGGGTATGAGGACGAGGATGAGATTGCTCGGCCTTACATCATCACAATTGATCGCGGCACAAGCACAGTGCTGGCTATTCGCCGTAATTGGAACGACGATGACAAGAAGAAATTAAAACGCCAACACTTCGTACAGTACACATACGTGCCGGGCTTTGGTGCTTATGGCCTTGGTTTGATTCACTTGATTGGTGGCTACGCACGCGCAGGGACATCTATCATTCGTCAGTTGGTTGACGCCGGCACACTGGCTAACTTACCCGGTGGATTAAAGACACGCGGTCTGCGGATCAAGGATGACGATACCCCAATTAGTCCCGGTGAGTTCCGTGACATGGACGTGCCGTCTGGTGCTATCCGTGACAACATCATGCCATTGCCGTACAAAGAACCATCACAAGTTCTGGCAGGTCTGTTAGATAAGATCACTGACGAAGGTCGTCGCCTTGGCTCTATTGCTGATATGAACATCAGCGACATGAGTGCGAATGCACCGGTGGGTACCACGCTTGCTCTGTTAGAACGCCAGCTTAAGACAATGAGTGCTGTGCAAGCGCGTGTTCACTACAGCATGAAACAAGAGTTTCAATTGTTGCGTGACATCATCCGTGATAACACACCACCCGAGTACAGCTTTGATCCAGTTGAAGGTGATCGTAAAGCCAAGCAAGCTGACTACGACACCGTGTCAGTTATTCCAGTCAGCGATCCCAACAGTGCGACGATGGCACAACGGATCATGCAGTACCAAGCAGTCATTCAGTTGGCTCAAGGCGCTCCGCAGATTTACAACCTCCCAGTTCTGCACCGTCAGATGATCGAGGTGTTGGGTATCAAGAACGCTGAGAAGCTTGTGCCGACAGACGACGATCAGACACCACGCGATCCTGTTAGCGAGAACATGTCGTTCCTGACTGGCAAGCCCACAAAGGCGTTTATCTATCAAGATCACGACGCACACATTGCTGTTCATCAATCCATGATGCAGGACCCAGTCATCATGGGGCAGCTTGGCCAGAACCCGATGGCGCAGCAGATGCAAGCCGCGATCATGGCGCATACTGCAGAACACTTAGCGTTCCAGTACCGTCAGAAGATTCAGGAACAACTGGGTGCGACATTGCCACCACCTGATGCACAGTTGGATGAGCAGACTGAAGTTCAGGTTTCTAAACTTGTGGCGCAAGCTGCAGCGCAGTTGCTCCAGATGGACAAGGCCAAGGCCGCGCAGCAGCAAGCGATGGCGCAAGCTCAAGACCCAGTCATGCAGATGCAGCAGCAGGAGTTGGCGATCAAGAAGCAAGACGCTGATACTAAAGAACTCAAGGTCAAGGGCGACTTGCAGATTAAAGCCGAGGAGTTGTCACTCAAGGCTCGCGAGAACGCAGCTAAAGCTGGTGAAGACCCCAACATGGCAGCGATGCGTCTACAGCAAGAGATTGCACAAGCCCAAGAACTGCATGCCCTAGAGATGGCGGCTAAACAGATGGCACTCCAGCAAGCTCAGGCTCAACAGCAGCAAGCCATGCAGCAGCAGCAAGCGCAGGCTCAGCAGAAGATGGCGCATGGCGGGCAAGTACACGCTCAAAAGTTAGCTCATGGCGGTCAAGTCCACATGGCGAAAATGCGTCAGGCTGCGATGGCGGCTGAGAACGCCAATAACAAACCTACGAAGGATGAATGATGGCCACTTTACTTGAAGTGTTAAACAAGAAGCTTGAAGAACACGTCAAGCAGTCGGTCGAGAGTGTTAGTGGTGGTAGCGCGAAATCCTACGACCACTACCGAGAACTGTGCGGAGTTATCCGAGGTCTGCAAACCGCACAGATGGAAATTGCTGACCTCGTGCGAAAAACTAAGGAATATGAAGATGACTGATTTCGACGTTAGTGCGGTTGACTTAAGTGGGGTGCTCAATACCTCCGCTGAAGAAAAAGCCAAACAAGTGCCGGACCCCGCAACGTATCACATACTGTGTATGTTGCCAAAAGCTGAAGAAGAATTCAGTGAGACAGGGATTTTTAAATCTACAACAATGATGCACCACGAGGAGCTTTTATCCCCCGTGTTGTTTGTTGCCAAGATTGGTCCTGATGCGTTTAAAGACGCTGCCAGATTCCCATCTGGTCCGTCATGCAAAGTTGGTGACTTTATTTTGGTTCGTCCAAACACCGGCACGCGCATGAAAATTCACGGTACCGAATGGCGTCTGATCAATGACGATTCTATTCAGGCTGTTGTGCAAGACCCTCGTGGTATCCAACGCCCTAACTAAGGAGTAATCATGGCTGAAATCGAAAAAACAGAATTTGAATTTCCTGATGAAAAGGAAGTCAACCCCCGCAAGGGTGGGAACGTGGTAGAGCCTGAATCCAACGCGCCGGAAATTGAGGTCGTAGACGATACGCCTGAAGACGACCGTGGTCGCAAGCCCATGGAGGAGCCGCCCAGAGACGTAACTGACGAAGAACTGTCAAAGTACGACGAAAGTGTTCAAAAACGTATAAAACACTTTACTAAGGGTTATCACGAAGAACGCCGCGCCAAAGAATCGGCTGAACGTGAGAAAGACGAGGCACTACGCCTAGCGCAAGCCGTACTTGCAGAGAATAAAAAACTCAAAGGTTCGGTCAATCAAAACCAGACTGCCCTCTTGGAACAAGCCAAGAAAGTAATCTCTGGGGAGGTTGAAGCCGCTAAACGCATGTACCGCGAAGCCTATGAAGCTGGGGATACGGACAAGTTGGTTGAGGCTCAGGAAGCACTTACTCACGCTAAAATTCGTGCAGATAAAGTAAATAATTTTAGGCCAGCCCCTTTACAGGTTGAAGAAACTCCTGTACAAATCACACAACAGCCTACTAAAGCTGCCCCTGTTGACGACAAACTGCTTGCATGGCAAGACCAAAATCAGTGGTTTGGAAGCAACAAACGCATGACGGCCTATGCTTTGGGCCTACATGAAGAGTTAGTAAGTGAAGGAATACCGAGTGGCAGTGACGAATACTACCGACGTATTAACACTGACATCAGGGAAAGATTCTCGGATCAGTTTGGAGCCGATGAGTCCGTTGATGCGAAACCTCAACGTACCAAATCCAACAATGTTACACCTGCGACCCGTAGTACAGCACCGCGCAAAATCGTGCTGACGCAGACACAGGTAAATCTCGCCAAGCGGCTGGGAGTTCCATTGGAACTGTACGCCCGTAAGGTTGCTGAAGAAATGAGGAAATGAAAATGGAAAAAACTAACCGCGCATCACGCGAACTTGATACCCGCGAACAGGCGGAGCGTCCTAAACAATGGATGCCCCCTAAACTTCTACCCGATCCGAAACCGGAAGTGGGTTATGCGTTTCGCTGGATCAGAATTGCGTCGCAAGGCAAAGATGACGCCACAAACTATTCCTCCAAGCTTGCCGAGGGTTGGGAACCCGTTAAAGCTTCTGATCATCCCGAGATTCGTCTGTTTAATTCTGCTGCGGCAAAGTTTCCAGACAGTATTGAGGTAGGTGGTCTCCTGCTTTGCAAAACACCTGTGGAGTTTACTGAACAGCGTAATGCGTACTATCGCCAACAAGCGGATGCGCAGATGCAATCAGTTGACAACACATACATGCGCGAAAATGATCCGAGGATGCCTATGTTCAAAGAACGTAAGTCCACGGTCACTTTCGGAAAAGGTATTTAATTTTTTAGGAGTCTTAAATGGCAACTACTGCTG
>Ga0181356_1001227_pt1 | contig 11182 bp, 11 predicted proteins | sample Fa13VDMM110SN_FD_130104 | JGI IMG/M metagenome (GOLD analysis project Ga0181356, IMG submission 130104) | Freshwater viral communities from Lake Michigan, USA - Fa13.VD.MM110.S.N | ecosystem: Environmental > Aquatic > Freshwater > Lake | place: USA: Michigan | collected 2013-09-24 | reverse complement strand
GCAGGTAAGACGCCAACAACAACTTGTACCTTCAGAACGGGACCTACAGGAAGTCAATAAATTACCCGCACCCCAACAGGCAAGGGTTCAGAACCTTTTGGATAAAATCTTTGAAACTGTTCCAACCACTGACGATTTAGTCAATCAAGTAGGCCAGATTAATGTAGGTATTTCGAATCGAGACAGAAATTTCACGGTTGGGGCTTTGGGAGATTTAGAACAGCTTGTCACCGTTCCAGAGTCTTCTATGGTCCACGCACGAGAAATTCGGGATATAATGGAACGATTTGTTGGAGGCGAACCGCCCCGAGGTCCCGACCCCCCCGAAGTACCCGAAAATTTTGACTTTCCAGCCGTTCCAACCCCAGCCGAACGAGCAGGAGGACCCCCCGAACCACCCGATTTTAACGCACCCCAACCACCACAGCAAGGACCAGCCCCTGCATTCGTACAAATTGTAGATAGAGCAGATTGGAATGCTTTAGCTAGTAAAGCAAGGAAGGCAGAATATTTAAACAGTGTATACGAAACTTATCCTTTTATTAGTCTAAAATTTACTTCCAAATCAGGAAGAGAAACTTTACGATTTAAATCACCTTCTCCACTCAATCCTAACACTTATACCACAGCACAACTCAATGAAATGTTCGATAATTCTTTATCCGACATAGAAACAATGCGAGTTCGACCCCCAACAGGTTCAGGTATGAGAATGAAAGGGAAAGGACTCAACAAGCCCTATAGGCAAAGCATTAAACACCTTATCGATAAACCCGTAGAAAAACCTAAACTATACACCCCTTTTGGTAAGTACTTAATCAATAAACACCGTTTGAATCACGAGGATGTAATCGCCTTACGCCACCAAAGCGGGAACATGATACAAGGCCTAGGCACGGAAAAGGTAAGCCCAGCACTTGCCAAAGTAGTCCGAACCTTGGTCGGTAAAGGGTTGCCATCCTACGAGGATATTCAGGGTTTGTCTCAAGACGATAAACGCAAGTTGTCCCACATTTGTAAATCGAGTAATATCGAAAGCCCAGCCATTCCCCACATGAAAGGCGAAGGACAGGCAGAAGAGGATAGGTTTAATATTTTGAGGGGCGAGATTATTGCGGGGAATGATTCCCAAAAAGTAGCCCGTGAGTTTAAGATTATCCTTTTGAAGTTCATTCAAGAGGGACGCATTCCGAGACAACAGGGTAATGAAATTTTGCGAGAAATGCTTTCCCTTGGAGTTTAATTTTTTCTTTGTCTATTGTATGTACCACCCAAAAGTGATTCACTCAGAAATGAACCATACCCAAATTACACCTATGATTAGCGGGGGATTTCAGCCCCCCTTTATTGCAGGGGGGAATCAGGTTGCTTATTATTTAGGCGTTAAAGGAAACTACCCAAGCCATACCCAGCCCGACATGGAATCGGCTTACGAGAAAGTCATGCGAGGAGGAGTCACGACAACTTTAGTAAGTGGCGGGTTCCAAGAGCCTTTTTTTGTAGGAGGTCAGGGAGCCTATAAAAAAATATTGAGAGAAAATCAAAAATAAATATCTTCCTTTACTATAATGCCTTCTACTATCATTCTGAATCAAGCCAACATTTTTCCAGACGGTAAGAACAGTTCTCTTGTTTATCGATTCCCGAACTCGGTTTCATTTCCACACCACGAAATTGCTATTCAGAGTGTCGCTATGTATTACTCTTGGGAAAACATTAACGCTTTGCCTTTGGCAAATAACACTTTTTCTATCACTTGGCGAGTAGGAGCCGTAAACACAACTACGCCGTATATTATACCGGATGGACTATATGAGGTTTCTGATTTGAATAAATTTCTACAGTTTACCTTTATTCAAGCAGGAGAGTTTTTAATTAGTCCCAGCGGGCAAAATGTGTATTTTGCCGAATGGCTTATTAACGCAAATCAATATGCGGTTCAAATGAATACTTTTCCCGTGCCGACCCAAGCCAGCGGAGGATTTGTGGTCCAGCCAGACGGGTCTTTCCTTGGGACACTTGCCCCTTGGGTTGGTTACAGAACCCCTTTGGCCGATTTTGCGGGAGGCACTTTAGCGTTTCCCGGATTTCCAGATACGGTCTTTAATCCAAGCATTATCATCCCCAATAACCTAAATAAGATTTTGGGGTTCACTGTACCGAATCCCTTTATCTCGTCTTTGAATTTAGGCGTAGGTACAAATCTGTCTTTTTTATCGAATGTAGCCCCACAGGTACAACCAAACTCTTCGGCTTATCTTTCCATTAGCAATATCTCAAACAAATACTCTATTCCTTCTTCCGTGATTTACTCTATTTCGCCACAGGTTGGCTTTGGAGAACAGATTATCGAACAGCCCCCCCAGTTTGCTTGGAATAAACTTTTGAGTGGAACTTATAACGAGATTCGTCTTCAGATTTTAGGAATTGATTACCAAGCCCTTACCATCCTTGACCCCAATATGACAATTGTTCTTGTGATTCGAGACACCAAAGATTTAGGACTTCAGGAACTCGTCTCCTATGCTTCAGGAGGAAAATAAGGGAAACTTTAGAAAATAATAATCTTTGTCTTAATTAAATGAACGGAGAAATGACAGAACAGTCACTCGACCAATTGTACGACACTTTGTCGAGAGAACACGCAAGGCTCATGGGAGAGTTGAAAAAGAATGACGGGTCTGTCAAAGATACGGATATTCAGAAACAACTCACTTTATTAAACTGCCTAATGGTAGGTTCTTTAAAGCTACGAAACTTGAAGAAAAAGCTAAAGTCTAGCGAATAAAATCTCTAGATAGTTTATATGCATAGGTCCAACCCAAAGGTCTTGTGTTCGGGTCGTCTACACCACAAAAAGCTCATGGAAGGTCGAGGCATGGGTTCAGTACTCTTGAATAAGGGAGGGGCGGGAAGTGCTTCGTCTTACGGAAGCGTCGACCAATTTATCGACGATACGGGCCTTTCTGTCATTAAGGGGTCAGGTTTAGGGGAAAAGCTTCACAAACTACTTGTAAAACCAATGAAAAAACCGCAAAACATTAGGTTGGAAATGTAGGGCGTATAATTAAATTAGAATTAGGAGGATATTTTTTTATCTCTTCCTAATTTATAAATGAGTGCCGATTCGCTAGTCTTCGATATGTCTTCAATGTCCGAAGGGACTTCTTCTGTTTTCGTTCGCAAAGATTGGGTAAGTATTTTAGACAATCAGAATCAGAACTATCAGGGAAACCAGTCGACCATTGATACTTCTCAACTTTCCAACAGCAACAAGTATTTTAATTATCGTGAGGCCTATATCACTTGCCCTTTGTTGCTTACGTTGACCCAGAGTGTGGGTTCGAACGCCCTTTGGATTCCCGCTACAGCGAACGGGTCAGCTTCGCCAGACTATATCATGGGCTTGCGTAACTGGTACGGGTCTATCGTCCATTCCATGACGGTCGATTATAACGGAACCACTATCGTCCAGCAAACCCCCTATTGTGGTCTTTGGAACACATTTAAACTCATGACTTCCCTTTCTTACGAGGATGTGCTACTCAACGGTGCATCCATGGGATTTTGGCCCGACGACGTCTCAGGTTTCGAACTCAGTCAAGTAGCGTCTACTCAAGGAATTGCCAACTGTGTAACCAACAACAAAAACTTAGGTGCTTTCCCCGTAGTGGCAAACGCCTTTAACACTTTTAACGCTTACAACGAGGGTCTTCTTCAGCGTCAGCAGGGGTGGAACTTTGACCCAGACGGAGTGACGGGAGGAACCCAAACCTACGCCAACCTTCTTACGACCAACAACCTTAACCTTTTGTGGAAATCGTATGTCTTTCGCAAGATAGACGCTACAGGTGGACCCCCTTCATTGACGCCCGGAGTCTGTCAGGTGGCAATTACCGCCCAGATTTATCTGAAACATTTGCACAGTTTCTTCGAGAGGGTGCCTTTACTTAAGGGTGTATTTTTAAAGCTCACACTCAATTTAAATCAGTCTTCGGTTTCTTTCACAATTAACGCAGGTGGAGAATTTACGACTTGTTCGGTACAGTCCCCCCTTGGTGGTGTGAGTCCTATCATGATTGCTTCAACAGGTGCGGGTCAGGGAAGCGTCGACCTTGTGGAGGGTGCCTACACGGCCAGTATTTCGGTGGGTAAGGCTTGTCTCAATGCGACTCAGGCGTCGCTCGCCCTAGTAGGCCAGTCCCCTTTGGGTTCTTCAATTCTTCTCAACATTCCAGCCTACACTTTCAACCCTACTTTCGAAGCTTCTTATCTTTCTTCCCCTATTAAAAAGGTGGTGTACTCAGACATTTACCAGTATCAGATTGTGAATCAACTGACGGGAGGCCAGACCTTCAACCAGCTCATTACTAACGGTATTAGTAATATTAAAAGTGTGCTTGTCCTTCCATTTTACTCGTCCGGTTCGAACGGTGGTCTTAGCCCAATTCAGTCGCCCTTCGAACCAGCAGGAGGTGGTCCAACTTCCCCGTTGTGTCTTCTCACACAGTTCCAAATTCAGATTTCGGGTACTAATGCCATATACAACACGGAACGCTATTCGTACGAACAGTATTTGAATCAGTTGGCGGGTGCCAACTCGATTAACGGAAACCTTACGGACGGTCTTACTTCTTCCCTTGTCAGCCAGAAAGATTTCGAAATGGGCTATTGCTACTACTATGTCAACTGTGGCCGTATGTTGCCCGTCGAGGAAATGGTGCCTAAGAGTGTCAACATTCTTGGAACCAATCTGAACTCTAAGGGGATTGACTTGTTCGTCTTCGTCGAATATGGTGTCGAGGTTTCTCTCAATATCTTGACCGGAGCCAGAGTCTAAAGCATTATCTAATTGTTGAGGAAATGTCGTTTTATTATCTCTAGGTAGTCTATAATGGATTTTCATGTTGTTTCAATTGAGAGACCTTCAGCGAGGGTTTTAGGTAAAATGCGAAAGGGTAAAAAGGTACGAATCATGAAAGGGGAAGGCCTTCAGTTGGTCGTGCATCCTTCTCGTATCAATCATATTACTCGTTGTTTTAACAAAGATAAAGGTCTTACCATTGAACTAACCCCCCAAGAGATTACCATGAATCGGTCTGCCGAAATGGAAGGGGCGGGATTGTTTGACGATATTCGTCGTGGTTTTGAGGATTTTGGCGAAAAGATTAAACCCGTAGCCGATAAGGTGGGTCGAGTCGCGTTGCCTATTGCCAAAAAAATCGCAAGTGAAGGCTTGGATAAACTTGCGGAACAAGCCCCAACCATTGGAGCGTCTGCTTTGACAGGTTTAGCCCTTTTTGCGGGACAACCCGAACTTGTACCTTTTGCCCAAATGGCAGGAAGGGCAGGGGGTCAGGCTTTGGGAAACCTTGCCCGTGACGAGGGAAAGAAAGCCATAGGTGGGTTTGACCCTTACGGCCAAAACGCCCCCGCACAATCTACACAGGCACAAGCCCAAGCTACAGAAGACGAAATGATTTCTGAACTTCCCCTACCGCCCCGCCGGAATGGCCCCCCTTCTCGTTCTTCCAATACGAATCCAATGCTTCCCCAGAAATCTCTTGCCGATTATAGCGTAGACGATTTGGGTATAGAAATCGCCCGTCGTAGAGGTGGGTACAGTTCGCCTTTGGATTCGAGTGGTGGTAAAAAAACTCTTGCCCCCTATGTCAGCCCAGTCGGTCAGGGACTATACGCCCAAGCCCGAGGGATTGTAGGAGTAGGAGGGAATTTGATTCGTGGGGGTAGTCTTCCCCCCGCCATGGAATCACAGCCTTACGCTTCTAACTTCGTCATGGCTTCGAGGCTTCCCCCAGCCTACGCCCAACTTATCCGTTCAGGTTAAGGGAATTTCCCTAAAAAAATATAAAGAATTATCTTTTGGTAATATATGTACCACATTAGGCCTTATCAAAGACTCATTTCCCGAAACTTAAAAGTAATCATTCGCCCTTCTTCTACTCGAAACTACAAGCTAGATATTTTCGACCAAGACGATAAATACATTACCAGTATTGGAGACAAACGCTACGGTGATTATCTAACTTTTGTAGAAGAGAATGGGTACGATTTTGCCAATCGTCGAAGGGAACTTTATCTAAAAAGGCACAAAAAAGATTCCCAAGTAGAAGGAACCCGCGGATGGTACGCTTCAAAACTGCTTTGGGCTGGTTAATTTTCTCTTTTGTAATTATTTTTTATAAAAGAGAAAAAGAGAAAGAGACAAATCAATCCAGTTTAATATAAGTCTTCTCTTGTGCGGTACTACTACCCATAGAAGTCATGTCTTGAGCCAATTGTTTTTCGACTTTAGAATGTTCGGCATACTTACCCGTAAGATAAGTCTTTCGTAATTGATTGACCCCTACCTTTTTACCGTCAAAGAGTTTATTCAATCGTTGGTTTAGCTTTACGGAAGTCAAAGGGTTCTGATTGGTGTCAAACAAGAGATAATCAGTAGGATTGATTTTTATCCATTTATTCAGTATGTTCTTTAGGGTAATTGGAATGGCGACCACTTGTTCGCCGTAACACTTGGCCGTCTTGTAAGAGTTGTAATGAATGTCTGATTTTTTGAGATAATTATCTTTTTCCCCAATGTTCTTGATTTTCCAATCGACCAAGTCTTTACTACGTCTCGGAGGAATGAATATCCCGCCCAAGAGTGAGACAATAATGAAAGACTGTATCTGTTGTAAATCCCCAGAGGTAAGGTGAGCCTTTTTATACAGTAGGTCAGTGTTTTTTTTAAGAGTTTCCCATAAAGCCTTTACTCCGTCTGTCTCAACCCAATTTTCTTTTTGAGTTTCTGTTTTTTCTTGTTTACCTATATCTTGAGTGTAATCTTTAATGTCTTCAAGCATGAGGTCTCGATACTTTTTATCATTCGTCATAATGACTAAAGCCGACAGTATGGTCTTCCTTTTTGCAGGAGGTACTTCCTTGAGGTAAGTCAGAATCTTTTGAGTATCGTCGAACTTTTTTAAATCTATGTCGTCTCCGTCAAATACTTTCTTGTAGAGATTCTTCAAAATGCTGTTGTAAGTGGTAATACTCGATTCAGAAAGATTAGGCCGTTTTTCCTTGATTGCTTTCTTAAGGTCCATATATACTTACTTTTGATTTTAATATTTATATTAAAACTTATAATGCGTAAATTAAGGAATATTTTAATGTTGGTATAAACTAAATGAATGGTCTGACAGTACTTCGAAATGACCTTGATTGGGGAATTCCCCTTGAGCCACAAGTGATTTCTAAACTATCCGTACATTTCCAAGAGCCAATCCAACAAGAAGACCGGTATAGCAAGTGGGACGCTTCCAGTCCTACAACCAAGTACGAGATTAAGTCTCGACGAAACCCATACAATGCCTATCCTACAACCATTATTCCTATAGATAAAACAGAAGTCAAAGGAAGATTGGTTTTTGTTTTTAATTTTGAAGATAAACTCATGTATATTGTGTATGACAAAGAGCAGTTTGACAAGTATGAGATTCGAGACATTCCCGCCTTTCGAGCTTACGGAAAGAGAACCCTAAAGCCCCACTACATGATTGACATAGACGACCTTATCGAAATAAAAATATAGTTGTATCTATATGCCTGTCGTCAATGATAAAGCACTATACAACGCAGTTAAGTACTACGCCGGAACCGTCTACAAAAAACCAAGTGCCTACAAGAGCGGATTTATTGTCTCAACCTACAAAAAACTGGGAGGCACATACAGTTCGGATAATAAACCAAAGAAACTGAAAGAATGGTACAAGTCTAAATGGAAAGATATAGGTCATGAAGACTATCCTGTGTATCGACCCACAGTCAGAATAAATAAAGACACTCCCTTACTGGCGAGTGAGATTGACCCAACTAATCTAAAAGAACAGATAAAACTGAAACAACAGATAAAAGGAACCAAAAATCTCCCCCCATTCAAGGGGGTTAAGGGAAAAACCATATAAATCATTAAATAATCATTAAGAATAGCCTATATTATACGAAAGTTAAGCATTAATTACCAAATTAATAAGCAAAGCCTATATAAAAAATTTTTATTTTAGCAAATGCTATATAATTTAGCTGTTAATGCTTAACTTTCGATTAAATTTCATTATAAAGCAGTATCTTTATAATGAAATTACGAGTTGTTATAGCACATTTTTATATGTTTTTTTCCCTTAACCCCCAAGGATTCTAAAGAAGAGTCGAATCGGTGATATAGCTACGAGAAGGGGGTGGGGGAATTCGTCCGCCTTTCATTTTTCGCTTTGACTTTTTTGCTTTTGGCATGGGGTACGCATCCTTTTCCAAATCCGCAATGACTTTATTCTTATGCAAAATAATCTGAGTCAATTGCTTCCGAGACATTCCTTTCGTTTCTTCGTCGCTGTCGCTTTCGTGTTCCATGCCCCGACCAAAGAGCTGTCTGCCTGTATGGACTACGTCGTTTACACTAAACTTTTCGTCAAGAATACCACGACCAAAGAGCTGACGGCCTGTATGGACTACGTCGTTTACACTAAACTTATCGTCGAGAATACCACGACCAAACAACTCTCGGCCTGTGTGAACTATGTCGTTCACGCTAAACTTTTCGTCGAGAATACCGCCCCCAAGTCCGCCCCCTGCATAGAGTCCGCCCCCTGCGTAAAGGCCACTACCAATGGGGACTTGTTTTCGCAAATAACGCTGATTGTAAGCCTGAGGGGTCAGAGGAAATCTATCGCTTACCATTGCTGGATGAGTTAAACCGAGCATTAAACTATCAAGATATTTTTTTTCGAGTCCTTTCCCTACAATTTGGTCGGAATCTTCTATCGATTTTACTTTGTGAAGTTCTACTGGATTTGATTCACTTGTCTCAAGCTGAATTTCTTTTTGGTTTTTTGTTTGAAAGGGATTCAGAGAACTCACTATATCGCCGGAATGCCTTATATCGTATTGGTTTTCTCCCGCTTTATTCGAAAATGGACGAGTTGCCTTGTTAAATGTAATGACTTCTTTTGATTTTTGTCCCAAAAGTTCCGCTTGGAGTCCGCCTTGGCTGTCGCCTATCGTCGAGACATTTTCTGCCCCATATTTCTTCTGGGCTTGTCGTTGTACTCGCTGGGCTTCTTTAAATCGGGGAGTCATTTTATACCCCGTTTTACCCGCCAACGCATACACTAAATTATTACCCCAATCCATTAAACCTTTTGTACCCCTATGGGCGACCACAACTTGGTCTGTCTTTGGATTACGAAAGACTTGGCTTGTATTAGAACTAATCTCTTTGTCTAAAATAAAATCATTCACATTATCTTTTGGGTCATACGAAGCCCCCAATAGGGCTTTGAGGTCTTTCACACTGAGCGACCCCCCATGTAATCCTTCGCCCGATATTTCGTCGTCGCTGGTATAGCAATCTCCGCCGTCAAAGTGATTGTCGAGACCCATACCCCGAATGGTCTTTTGGTCCTTTTTACTAAAATGACACATACATGGCAAGGTTTCGGCCTTTGCGGGTCTTTGTTTCTTTTTGATTTCCTTTTTGGGGTCAACAATTTTCCAACCTTTTTTTGTTTTCACAATGTAGAGTTCTTTATTGTGAGACATATATAAATAAGACAGAAAATTATTTAATCTTGTGGCGGAGTTAATATCTGTGTGAATCCCTTTCTAAATCTCGCGTACGGGTCGGCTTCCATATCAATCAGTAAAGGGGAGAACTTTTCTGCCGTAGCTACTTCATACAAATAAAGTAATTGTTCTTTGGAAACCCCCAACCCAAACTCTGACAAAATCACATTGACTTCTCGATTTCCAGATAGTTTTAAGATTACCATGTACGAACAATTATTACGAATCACTTTGGGTATTCTAAAAAAAGATTGAGACAAATAAATGACCGAACAGTTTAGCTTTCTTGCACGAATGTAATAATTCTCTATCATAGACTGGTCCTTACTTAAAACCATATCGTCGAAACAAACCAAATGATTACTGCCTTTATCCATTTTGTCTAATTGTGGAACATTGTGAAGGCCTTCTTTGATTTGGATTTGTTCGCTTTTTCCCGCCAAGAAATTATACAAGGGTTCGTCTTTGTTTCGGGTAATAATTGTAATGTCGGCAAAGGTTCCTTTACCTTTCGAAAATAAATGAATCAGATTGATAAGAAAATTAGTCTTGCCCGAACCGGAAGGGGCTACTACACACATACGAAAGGGTATTTTAAGCCTATGCGATTCAAAGTTAGGGTTCTCGGCTTCAACCAATAACGATTTATCCATTTTCTCATACCAATTCACAATCTCTGGAGCTTCCTTGACTGCTTTTTTAGGCATTAGATTATAGTTAAAGGAGATTTTATTATGGTCTAAAAATACAAAAATAATATCTGTTTACTTTATAATGTCAGCGTATCTACCCCCTATCGAGAATGTGCCTATTTTTGACGCTGGTCTTTTCCCCGACAGCGACTCGAGTGGAGGAGGCTTGACCCAAGCCGAGGCCGACACTCTATATCTGAAATGGCCTTTCGGTCAGCTAAATGAGTCTTTGAATGGAAGTACTACCATGAACGGTCAAACAACGATTGTAAATAATAATCTTATCTTAGACGGTGTATCCAATACGAATTATTTAGAATTTCCAGACGGAACCAGACAATACACAGCAAGTGTCCCGAGTGGGTTCATTTCACTTCAACAGATTACCCCTACCGCAACCCTTACAGACATTAGTGTACCAGCAGGGACGCAATGGTGTAGAATTTACGCCATAGGTTTCGGCGGGGTCGCAGGGACAAACACTACAGTCCAAGGAGGAGGCGGAGGGGCGGGGGCTTCTATTATATGGCCCAACTTCCCCGTAGGAAATACTTCAGGAGGCCCCCTTGCCGTTTTCGCGACTCAAACTATTACCGTCGCCAATGACATAGCTTTACAATGGGCGTCGACTTATTCAACGGGTCAACGAATCGCGACGATTGGAGCGGGACAAGCAGGAGGCAACGCGGTAGGGGTGACCGCAGGTTCAGCAGGGGCAGGCGGTAAGATTGACAATAACAATTTTTTCGGACAGGCAGGAAATTCCATAGGAGGACAAAGCGGGGGAGTCATTCCACAATCCGCCCAAGTACCCGCTTTATTAAATTACTTTTACAAGACCCTTGCTTTGGGCGTAGGGTCAG
>Ga0181356_1001226_pt1 | contig 11186 bp, 8 predicted proteins | sample Fa13VDMM110SN_FD_130104 | JGI IMG/M metagenome (GOLD analysis project Ga0181356, IMG submission 130104) | Freshwater viral communities from Lake Michigan, USA - Fa13.VD.MM110.S.N | ecosystem: Environmental > Aquatic > Freshwater > Lake | place: USA: Michigan | collected 2013-09-24 | reverse complement strand
TTTATTATCTTTGATATTAAAGTTTTCATATGATGGATTAAAATATTGTTTAAATAATGCGGGGTCAATTTTTATGCCGTTTTTCTCAATATAAAACAACGAATAAACGATGGTATTATCTTGCGGTGTAGATGGTATTTTTACGTGTTTGAACAGATTTTCGCATTTTTCGTAATGTTTAACCACCGGTATAATACGGTTTATATCTTGTTTTGTTGAGTATTGACGGTAAAAATGTTCATGTACTAACGTTGATGTTTGTATATACGTATGGATGGGTATTGGATTGATATTAAAGGCATGTTTAAATTGAAAATAGTACAAAAATGATTTTAAATCCCTAACATATATTTTTTCAAGACTTTTAAGTACTTGGTTTATGTGTTTTATGTTTATAGGTAATGTCTCACTGTGGTCTATACTTAACATATACCCTTTTTCTCCTTCTTCGTCAAGTGGTTTAATGTAAACAAGTGATGTTTTATTTAACATGGGGTGGAGGTTATCGTTGTATGGTATTACCTCTACAAACGCCTGTTTATATCTCATGTTGTAGAATGTTTTGAGTTGATCTAATGTTTCAACTAAGTAAAATGCCATAACCTTTATTTATATTATTAGAATATAAAATGGCTCCTTAACGGAGCCAAATTTTTATATAAAGTATTTTAAATAATCGTTTTTAAGGTAATCGTTAAAACGAGGCAATTTAAGTTGTTTCATGGTTAAAGCAACCATATTTTCATTAATACGAAGCGTGCTTTCTTCTTGACCTGATATAACCCAAGGTATATTGAATGGGTAATATAATTGCCATAGTATTTGAGGATCTTTATATGAAATTAAGCTGTATTGTTTTGGGTCTATTTCTATATATTGAATTTCGTTTGTTTTTTTACAAAAGAAACGTCTAAATTCTCCTACTTGGTAATCTTGGGGTGTTGGATTAGTTGGGGAATAGTATGGAATAGAGCCATTATTAGAAAATGGTTTAAGTGTATTATAATCGTCAAGTATGATACTTGTAGATTGATATTTAGGGGGTATTGGAGGATCGGGGTCATTAGGAAATGTAGCCAATTCATTTATTGGAGATAAAACATTTCCTGTGCCAGGAGGAGATGGAAGGGGTCCAGGAGAAAGAGGGTTTTGTGTTAAAAATAATTCCTGTGAAGGAGTATCTTGGGGAGTTCTCCCAGAAAAAAATTGACCTTTAGAAGTTTTCCAATAATATCCTGTATATAATTCCCCAGAAATAGTAGATAATTCTCCGTTAGAATATATATTAGTTTTTATTTGCGATAATGGATAATATGACATTTTATAGTATTAAAGTGATCCGATTGCTTTTAATGCTGCTACTATTTTAGGAGTAGGTAATACATCTAGTTTCTCTGTTGTTATAGCACAGTGAGAATATAACCCAGGTCTACTTGCAGAATATGATGTTCCTGCAGGAAACATAATATTAAAAGTTTCTGTATTTAATCCTGGCCAAGTAATTTTTGGGTTATTTTTCTTAATTTTTTTTATTAAATTAACTAAAGCAGTATATTGAGCATCTGTTATTTCTTGGGCCCAACGTATATTTCTATATGGTTTTGGGTTTCCGTTAAAGTCTACTAATTGTGCTGCCCTTGTTTGATTTGAAGGAATTTTTCCATATGAGCTGGTATTAGCATCTTTCGCCCATCCTAAATTTTCTAAAGATATACCTATACTATTTGCATTACCACCTTTTGCATGGTATGCTTTATAGTTGTCTGGAACCATTTGTTCTACAAACCCATTAGCTTGTATTATATAATGATATGAATATCCTCCTTTTGATCTATTATTAAGAACATCTATTGTTTCTCTAGCTGTAGCGGTTTGTTGACCAGCTGAGTAGTGTATTACAATTTGAGTTTTAGTGAAATTTCCTGCTTGATGTCCCGTAGATTTAATTGGAATACCACTTGTTACTGATTTACTATTACCTGGAACAGGTGTAAAGTTATCTGGTCTTGGAGTTCCTTCTCTTTCTATTGGGGCTGGTTTACCAGTTATTTTAGCACCAACACTAAGATTGGATTTTGAACCAAATGGGGCTTTAGGTGTAGCTAATGATTCAAGTCTTGTTATCCATTGGTTATCTTTTATTTCATGAGTTATACCTTTAACAATAAATTCTAAAGATTGAGGATAGTTTGAAGGGAGAAATTCTGTATCAGCTACAAATTTTTGATATATTTTCATGCCAGATAACCCATCTATAGTTAAAGTAAGGTCAAATGGTAAGAATCCTATACTAGGTGATGATGATAATGGGTCATTTTGTCTTTGTTTTAATGTTTCTTCTGCTTGGTTGTATTCGGCAAATGATTGTATTGAGTTTGAAAATGCAATAATATCATCTTGATTCCATGTGTTTGCTGCCATTTCTTGTATAAATCTATTAAAGGCATCTATTACATCTTTATATTTTTCCTTAAGTGTTGGGGGTCCAGGAGGTGGAGCAGGTTGAGCAGGAGGGGGTGGTTGAGTTGTTTTTGGTAATGGAGTAAGAAAGTTTGTAAAAGTAGAATTAAGTGTGTTTTGAAATGGCACACCTGTTGAAACAGGATTTTTAGTTTGAGTTTGAGGTTGTAACGGTGCTATGAAAGCAGAAGGAGAAGGGTAATTTATCTTACTTGATGGTTCAATCCATTCTTCTTTAACTCTATCTGTTAATCCATAATTCATTACTGATAAAGCTGTTGAATCTTGTCCTGTTACATAACCATTAGATTGAGCTCCTATAGTAAGCATAGTTGCTAAATTTGGAGAAACAGTAGTAGTTAAACTTAAATCTCTTACTATACCAGCTTTAGTTATATTAGAATTAGATGTTGCATAATATCCATACATTTTAAATTCTGCTGGGATTTTAGACTTATTTGAGGGTAATTTGTCTATAATCTGATTAAAGTCTGGAAGGGGTAATGAATCTATAAGTTTAATAGTATTGGTATCTGCATCAACTGTTGGTTCTAATTTATTATAATTTCCTGTTGATTTACAAAAACCTCCTGTTAATATTTTTAATAGGTCAATTAGAGCTAATACACCTGTATCAGCACTTTTTAAAGAGTCCATTTGTATTAAAATATCTTTCATACTAAAGTATGCATTCATTATTTTACCATAAAACGGTGAGTTTGAATTACCATATCCATCTAAAATAAACTTATTAAGATTAGGAAATAAGATTATTTCTGAGCCATCATCGAGGGTGTAGCTTCTTTGAAAGATACAAACGTTAGGGTTAGCGCTTAATTGTCTACCATATAATAATATTATATTACTGTCGGTATTATAATCAATTTTTATTATTCTTGATGGATTTTTTTCATCACTATTTTTTAATTGATATATAATATTTTTTTCAATCTGTTGTAAGAAGTAACCAAGTCTTACATAATATTCGTCAGTACTAGCACCATTATTATCAAATGAAATTTTTACAGCATCAACACTTGAACCATTTGTAAGAGTAGGATTAGAATCTAAACTAATCCTCATGTTATAAAATAATGCTCCTATATCATGAGTATAAGCATATTTACTTATTACTTCAACAGAAGTAGCCTCAGTAGGTTGAACAAGATCTGGTCCGGTTAACAATTCCTCTTCAGATTCTGGAACTGGTTGGGTTGTATCTGGAATTGTTGTAGTTGTGATTGGGGTTGTAGATTGGCCGGTAATAAACTCGGCAAAATTTGTAATTATACCTGGAGAGGTTGGTTTGAGTGGTGATGGGTTATTAGTAGTAGTTTTTTGTGGAGTATTTTTAAGAGGAACAACAGCATTGGTAGTATTAGTATTATCAGCAGCGGATAAATTTAATCCTGGAGGGAATAATTTTACATTTGCTGCTCTTTGAGGCCAATGTTTTCTTGCTGTTACTTCCCAATATTCAGCCCACCATAAAGCAGCATCTTCAGCTGTGCTAAATCTTTCATTTTTATATTGTTGGATTTTTGATCCTTTTTCTTTAAAAATATAATCTACTTGTCCTTGCCAATTTGTTCTCCAATTAGATCCAACACTGCTTATCATAGCGGATAATCGTGGACCATTCCATTGAACTAATCCTCCTGAGAATAGTCCATTAGTATCTTTAGCATACGCTTCTGGTCTAAAAGTAGACTCTGCTAACATATTTGCTAATACCCCTCTAGCTTTAAGGTCATCTAATCCATTTTGAAGAAGACGATTATATATTTGTTTAACAAGAGTAGCTTTATCAAGTATAAATCTACTAAAATCTTTTGTTCCGCTTTCTGAAAAAGCTGTTGTAACTTGTTGTGAAATAGATAAAGATAAATCTACAGGTATATAACCAGATAAAGCATTCATTTTAAGAGATTCAATAACATCTCCTACGGATCTTACAGTTACTGTTACATCGTAACTTAAATCTTTATTAAGTGTCCAGCTAAAGTTTACTACTTTACCTAATGAAGCATCATAGTTACCACAAGATTCTAATCTCTTTTTTTGTATAACATCTAATATATTGTTCCATTTAAAATTTTTACTTGGGTTTAAAAACTGATCTGCTAGACTATGTGGATTTTCTTCTTCAAATATTTCATTATTGTCATAATACATTGTATTTCCCCACTCTATTAAAACTGAGTATCCTAAACTTAAATATAATGTGTTTATAATATCAAATTGATGTCTATTATAACATTTTATACCCATAGTTGCTGTTCTGAGTGAACCTCTGTTTTCAGATTTAATAGAAAATGATGTTATACCAGGCATTGGTCTAAGACCTAGGTCTAAACCTCCTAAACCATAGGCAGCATGATTTAATACTGATTGGTCTCTAGCTATTCCTCGACTAAGTCCGTCTTTATTTTTACCTTGTTGATATACTCCTCCAAATAAAACATATTCTTGTGCTAGTTTGTTTCCTGGGAGTAGGATATCATCCATTTCTTTATTAGAAACTTTTGTACGGTTTTTTAGATCTATGTTAACAGATGAAACCATCTTAACCCACCCGGTATTAGAGTTTTGCCAAACAAGATTTTTATTATCTCTATTTTTAGCTCCTTTTTTTGATTGCCTAACATTGATTTGTTTAACTATTTCTGATGGGAAATTTTCTCCAACTATATTCATAACTTTATTGATTTATAATATTAAACGCACTTACTACATTTTGGGGATTATTTGGTATTCTAATTTGTAAACCTTCAGGCACCATTAATGAATTTTGAGGCAAATCAGAAGGTAATGATGTTCCAGCTACTGCTGTGTTAGCTATTGATATAACCCACCATAATGAAGAGTCATTATAATATTGTTGAGCTAAAACATCAAATCTATCTCCTTGTGTTGTATACACATAAATATCGTCAGCACTTACAGGAACCTCAGGATAACGGGAAGTTACATAAGCTTGTCTTGAATTAAGTATAATTTGTGGTATATTTTGGTAACGATTCATTTAATTAAATTAGTAAAGTTAAACTTATTAAGTTTATTTTGAACATCTTCAATATTTTCTTGAGTAGGAGCAAAATTAACATAATTATTATTATCACCATTATCTAATGATATGTAACGTGATGGACCGTTTTCACCGTCTTGTAATGACGGTATAAAGTTTTGTATTGGAGTAAAACTAAAGTTTGTAACTTGTATAATATGAGGTAATTCTTTAACAGAAGAATCAGAGTCTCCAACATCGTTTATACCTATTTCCCAAGGTGATTCTTCAGGAATATCATATGTTATAGAATTTATTATACCAACTGTTTCATACAAGTATCCACCAACTGTTAATTGTACTAAATTTCCAGTCATATAACCTTTTGGAGTATAGTATGGTGTTAAACTAGATGCTAGATAATTTAGTTTCTTATACATTGGTATAAGTTCTTCTTTAGATTGAGCCGCTACTGTCCACGCCATACTAATAGCACGAGTGTAATTACTATACGTGTAAAAATTTTCACCGCGACCTAAATATGTTACAGGATTCCAGTTTGCATTATATGAATCAGAAAAATTATTTATAAATGCTCTAAAATGTATAAATGTTTTTAAGTCTGGATTATTATTATCTATAACAGCTATTCTAAATTTAACTAAGTCGTTTACTTTTTTGATTGGTTTTACAGTACCACGTTGATATACTGAGAGAGAATTTAATCTGTCTATTGGGCCTATACCAGATCCATTTGTATATGAAACCAAATTCTTTCCTTGTCTACTACCAGGACCTAAATTATTTTTACCACCTATATTAACACGACTTTCAAGATTTCTTGTTGTATAATTTGGAGATTTTGAAATAAGAGATGTTTCTATACCTTCCTGGCTATTATTATTACTTAAAGTATCTAATAATCTATCCCTAAAGTCTCTAGATATAAGTGGGGCATATGATGTAGTATTTCTTTCATTATCAAGTGAAAATTTTTCATCTATAATTGTAACTTCAGGAAGATTAACTCTACCATTGGATATACCTCCACTAGATCCTTTAATTATATTATCCTGATTAACTGTTATAAAATCATTATATCCAGTTGTTATAAAGTTAGTATTACCTAATTTTGGGTTAAACTTATTGGGGTTGTAGGTAGTTTGTAATATTCCTTCATTATTGGTTCTAGCAATATTAATATTAGTTTTTCCTACACCTAATATAGAACCTGGTCCTCCATTATATGTGATTAATATATTGTCACTCGACGTATTAATATCATTGGTATTTTTTAATCCAGATTGATTTGGTGGTAATAATGCGTTAGACGGTAAAATTTTATATCCAAACAATTGAATTAATCTATTTTCTGCAGAGGGAGCATCATTTGTTGTTTGAGGTTTAAGTGCCTGTAAATAAGTTCCATTATAATAGCCTCCGGCTCCTATTCCAGCAAACGGATTTAAACCTTGTTTATTTACATGTCCCCCAAATGCTACCAATCCAGCTTCAGCTAATGTAGATAGAGGAGTATAAACTCCTTCATTTAATAAACCAGTACTAGCTTGTGTTCGTACAGCAGTACGAGATAATAAATTTTGTTTTGCTATAAATAATAGTCCACTAGGTGATTTAGTATCAGCAAACATTTTACCTAAACGTAAAACATCTATTGCTGAATTTTTAACAGCCAATGCTCCTCCCCTTAAGATAAAATCATTGTTAGATAATTGAAGGTCATTAAATCCTTTAGGTATTGAGGTTTTTATATATGGTTGCCCACTATTTCCTCCACCTAACTGATCATTACCATAACGTAAAGACTTAAGATTAGTTGTGAGATTGACTAAACCCACTATTGAGGAAGATTATTTAAATATTGTGATGGAGTCACACCGTTTAAATCTAACTGTGATGGTTGAGGTAAAGCATTATTATATCCATCATTGTAAGCAACATATGCTGCATTTACAGTTTGAGCATTAGCTCCATTCATTGAATATGATGGTGCATTTCCATCAGCGTGTAATTTAGATTGTTGAGTTGCTCCAGGATTAATGGAGGGTGTTACACCATTATTTATACTTAATGGTGTTCCGTTAGTTGTTAACATGTTTAATAGTCCCATAGTTTTGTTTTTATTGTTTGTTATAAATATATGAATTAAGCGACTTTATATCCTCCTACACTCATCCCTGTACCTAATTTTGTACCGTTTAACGTAATTACACTTTCTTTATTGTAAATACCAGCAAGTAGAGTATTTTGTTTGTCTAGATGTTGGTTTTGTTGTATTAGTAATTTTACCATTTCATCTGTTCTACCTAAAGCTGTCCCACCCATACCTACTACCGTGTCTTCTGGGAGAGTTCTGATGGTGAAGTCTTTAGTAGATATGCTAGTAGGTTGTGGATTATTTTTCATATAATCCTCATTATATTCTGCTTTTAACATGTTTTCAGCACGTTTTATTCTTTCTTCTCCACTCATAGTTAAAGTAGTAATAGGTTGCACTATTAAATTTACAAGTCGTTGCAAATCTGTTTCAGAATTAAGCTTTTCTTGTAAACCAGCTTCATATTTTGTTTTTTCCTCACCCTTTAATTCAGAAGCAAATTTTTCTGCACTTTTAGCTCCTCTTCTTTCTTCAGCTTGTTCTTTTCCTGTACCTGTAATAGCACCCATAATTCCCCCTGCAAAGGTATCAGCTAAATTTTTAATAGCTTTAGATAATGCATCCAAAGAACCACCAGTAACAAAATCAGTAAATATTTCTTTTGCTTGTTCTAAAGCTTGGTTAAAATTTTCTTGAGCGGATGTTGATTTTTCTGCTTCTTCTAATGACTTACCACTTAATATCCCTTGTTCAAGTTGGGCTACTTCATTTCTTAAATTAATGGCTTCTGTTATATTCCCTTGACGTTCTAATTCATCGGCCATTTTACGTTTGTTTTCTAAGTCTTGTCCACCAACCTTTTCTAATACTTTTTGTTTATATAACATTTCACCCATTTCTCCAGCACTCATTCCTAATGCTTTAGCTATAGCTTCTTGTTGTATAACATTCATATTAGCGAATGATTCCTGAGTGATTCCTTGATTTGTTATTTCTTGGGTTAATCCTGCTATGTCATGGTTTAAAGCATATGTTCTGGCTTTTTCTAGATTTAAATCTCTACCTGTAAGTAATTCTGCTTCTAATTCAGATGATATTGATTCTTCAAAATTAAGTAATGAGCTACCTACTTTAGTAACTTGTTCTAAACTTAAACCTAATTTTTTAGCTTCTAATGTTGTTTTAACTAAGGAACCTAAATTGCCTTTAAAATTTATTTGTATTAGTTTACTAGTTTTAGCAATGTCATTAAATATTGCTTTACCAGTTGAAACCATTTTATTTTGATTTGCAAAGGCTGCTATTTGATCATATACTATATCTGTGCCTTTATCAGCTTCGATATTACTATTAGCAAATGCTTCTTGAACACCAAACGCTTGTTCTTTAGATAAGCCAATATTTTTAGTTAAGATAATTTGAGCTTCAACCATTTCCTTAGTGGAAGTAGTAGCAAAATCCGTTAATTCAGTTAAATCAGTAAAGGCTTCAGTTACATCTTTAGTTGTATTATATATAGAATCTATTTCAAACTTAGATTGTGTAAAACTTTTATATATTGCACTAGCTCCATCTTTACTTATCATTAATCCTTTAGCTAATTTAGTGACACGATTGTCAGCTTCAAACATAGCCTCTACAAAGAATTGAATAGCTTTAACGGCTAAATCTATTAAAGCTAAAGGACCTAATGCTTTCATCAATGATGAACCTAAAGCTTTTGCTCCTGCACCTAATGTTGCAAACATACTTCCTCCATTAGCCGCTGTAGCTTTCATTGCTTTTTCTACACCATCCATATCTAATAAATCCCCAAGTACTGGTATTTTTTTAAATCCACTTAGCAATTTTGATCCTATTCCTACTTTAGTTTCTATTTCTTCAGCGGATTTAGCCTGTTTTTCTAGTTCATTTGATATATCTGTTAAATTTGATTGTTCTAATTTTAATTCTTCATTTATTTCATTTAGTGTAAGAAGTTTTATATTGATACGGTCTTGTTCGTCTGCACTAGCGTTTATAAGTTCGCTCTCTTGTCTTGTTATTTCATCCTTTATATCTCTTTGCCTTAATAAAATATTTAGACTTTGAGTATTAACTTTAAGTAAATCATCATTAACTTTTTTAGAACTAAGTTCCCCAGTTAATAGATCTTCTTTATTTCTAACTAATTTATCAATTAAATCATTTTGGTCTTTAAATATACGTACAAGTTTTTGAGATAAATCCTTCTCATCTTTAATATAATTTAAGTTTCTATTTAAATTCTCACCTAATACTTTAGTTTGACCTTTTATTTTACTATATATCTCTACTTGCTTTTCTAATTCATATGATATACTATCTAAAGATCTACTATACGCATTAACACTTTCAACTAATTCTCTAAAGGCTTTATTAGTAATATCCCTAGCTACTTTACCAGCATTTGTTAGTCTATCTTTTAAAAGTTTCTCTGATCTCGATAGATCTTTTTCTAAATCGTCTGCCATAATATATTATATATGATAAATATGAGAAGACATCACTTTTTACGTGATGCCTTCGTTACATATCCTGGTGGTTTTACCTTGTTATTTTTAGCGGCTTCAGCTTTAGCTCCACCGTTTGTCCAACTGTCATCTACATCTTTTGGTTTGGATTTTTCATACCATTCTTTAACTTTATTAAACGTAAAATTACGTAACCATATAGGCATATTGTAGATTGTATTGTAATCATAACCACCATTTCCATGAAACGTTATTTCATGGATTTGGGTGAATACATTCATTCTATGTTGTGGTGCTGTATTAGAGGTCAGGCCAAAAAAAGCTAAGACTAATTGGAACGTCTATGCTCTCCTCAACACCGTTTATTTTTACACTAGTAGATAAATTAATGTCTGGAGATATATCTTTAATATGTTTACGTAATGCTCTTGAGTCTTGTGCCAGCATTTGTTCTACAAATGCACGTATGTTGTTTTTGTCGTTATCTCCTTCTATTGATACGATTTGGTGTTTTAAGCGAATTGTAACTTCTGACGATGCTTCTTTGTTGAATTTTTTCATGCTCTCGTTTTCCTGGTCAATTGTTTCATTGTCCTTATCGTTTAAGAGTTTAAATTCTACTTTAGTGCCTGTTGCTGGTAATGTAAATGCAAATGTGCCCTTGTGAGTTGCCTTAGTTTCGTCAAATGGTTTATTTTCTAACTTAGTTAAATCCACAGTATATTCAGTACCATCGTAAGAAAACGTATAGTCTTTACCATAACCCAAGATGCGTGAAGATATAAGCAACGCGTTTTTATCGCCCGTTATTAATTCTTTAATGTCAAATTTACCCATGGTTAATGATTCTAGAAGTTTATCTAACACAATACCTTTTTTAATGTAGTTTTGATTTGTTAAAATGTCTTCTTCTTTAGCGGTCATGTATTTCATTTCTACTTTACCACTACGTAAGGGATGATCTGATGGGTATACTACGCCTTTTGAGGGTAATTCTACTGTTTCTGTTGGGAACTTATTTTCTTCCATAAATTGTATTTTAATGTAACGTTATTGTTGTATATAAATATATGAGGGAAAGGGAAATACCCACATTTCTGTGGGTATT
>Ga0181356_1001225_pt1 | contig 11187 bp, 16 predicted proteins | sample Fa13VDMM110SN_FD_130104 | JGI IMG/M metagenome (GOLD analysis project Ga0181356, IMG submission 130104) | Freshwater viral communities from Lake Michigan, USA - Fa13.VD.MM110.S.N | ecosystem: Environmental > Aquatic > Freshwater > Lake | place: USA: Michigan | collected 2013-09-24 | reverse complement strand
GTGCCAATGTCTATCGCAATTAGATTGGCAAATAACGACATGATGGCAGTTGTTGATTTGACGCAAGTTGGTTTATGGATAGAAGATGTGCAGAATAATGGTTTTCGTATTCACGATTACTTAGCACATCAAACATCTAAAAACGAAGTAGAACAAAAACGTGCCACTACCCGCGAACGCCAGAAACGTTACAGAGAACGCCAGAAGGCTCAAGAAAAAACTAGCGCAGAATCTACAGGCGGCGATGATTGGGATAACGCGTTATTAACGCCTTCAGAATACAGAATACAGAATACAGAGGACAGAATACAGAATACAGAAATAAAAACTAAAGAACTTCCTGCGCCGAGAGTGGCTAGCGCCAAACTTGCCGTAGAAAATATCTCTAAAAGACTTGCCGAGGCTAGAGTAAGTGGCATTAACGCATGGAATCTATCTCGGCTTGTTGAAGATGAGTGGGATAAGTTACATAACAATAGCGATTTAGGCGGTTGTATCGCACTTACCGCTTGGTATGTATCTGAACTACAAACGCGCCAATTGTCCAGCCAAGAAATTGGCAGAATTGGACAAATGACTAAGCGATTTGGTCGTATAGCCTTATTAGCGATTGATGAGGCGGCGAGCAAAGACTTAACTGATTTGGTTAGTTACGCTTACCGAGTGGCGCAAAATATGTATAAAGAAAAGGCGGCGCAAAATTAGGCGCAGTTGTTTAATCCGCGCACATGTGCGCACAACAGAAAGGCGGCAAAATGGCAAGTAAATGCAAAGATAATCATTGGTATGTTGAAGATGGGCAACTACGCCTAGACACGCCAAACGAACAAGCCACAGACTTGGCAAAACAAGTAATAAAAACACTTGAACAACAAATAAGGCTAAAAATCTATAACGATATTTGCGATTTTAAGCCACTAGAAAATCGCACAAAGATAATGAAACTGAGTGGCGGGCTTGATAACGCTTTACTTGGCGTTCAAGCCATTTGTGCCGATATAGCGTTAGGCAAAACGTATGGCACTAATTGAACATTTTGATTTCATCACTAAACTGTTACGCGAGATAGAAGAATTGCGTATAAAAGATGAGCCTGCCAATCATTTATCGCTAATCTTCAAAGAAGGACATGACCAAGCAATAGACCAAGCACTCAACGCACTAAGAAAGGAACTGTAATGATAGGCGCAAATCAAAATCATTGTGGCAGACTTAATTGCCGTTGCACACATACAGAAGGCTGTGAGCGCGGATTTATCCATATTCGTTACTTAGACGAAGAAATAAAAACACGTAAAGGCGAAAGAATTGTTGTGGAACGCTGGTATGATGGAGTTCAATTTTGCTCTGTTTGTTTTACCGAAAGAGCGCACATACAACAGACTTCCATGAGCACACAAGAAATGGGCCAACGGCTAAGAGGACTTTCCTCATACAAAAATACCGAAAACTACGAAAAACAAGAGGCGGGAAAAACTCGCACTCTGTAAGGAGTAGCAATATGAAGCACATCAAAAAAATCAAAGTAACACTTATAGGCTTTATCGGCACACTTATTACAGTAATTAGCCCTGCCGAGGCAGAAGCGCCAAAAGCGGGGCAATTACAACTGTTACAAAGTATGGCATTACAAAATCCACGCGATTACGCCCGAATTGCGGTCAAAAAATACAATTGGAGTAAAACTCAATATTCATGTCTAGCCAAATTATGGGGTAAAGAATCGGCATGGAATCCAAAGGCAAAAAATCCGCACAGTTCGGCGTTTGGAATTGCGCAAATGCTCAAAGAAAAGAATAAACACCCTATGAAGCAGATTGATAACGGATTGCGCTATATTAAGACCCGTTATGATAACCCCTGCGCCGCATGGCAACATTGGCAAAGAAGAAACTGGTATTAAAGCCGATTTTTTTGTAATCGGCAGACCAGTTCCGCAAGGCTCTCTTAAATTTATCAATGGACACGCTATTCATGTGCGCGCACAAGATTTAGCGTTATGGCGCGCTGATATTGCGAATAAGGCACGTTCTGTTATTTATGAAAAAGCGCAGCAAGGCGTAGAAATTCATTTAACATTTGTGTTAAAAAAGCCAAAAACTGTAACACGTAATGAGCCTTTTATTCGCCCCGATATAGACAAACTGGCGCGCGCAGTATTAGACGGATTAACTGGTGTTGCGTATGAAGATGATGAGCAAGTAGTTAAATTAACTGCCACAAAAGAATATGGCGATAATCAAGGCGTATGGATTAGATTTACTGATAAAGAAAAGTTACGCCGCAGTTTGGCGCAAGCCGAAACCGTCATAGACGATTACTTCAATACTTATACCGATTAGCCCATCTTCATAATCACAAAGGACGGCGTATGACGGATTGGCAAGCACTACGCGATTTAATTCTGGCACGTTGCCAACATTACTGTGAAAAGTGCGGATTCGGCTTAACTGAAGATTTTGCTTTACATCATAGAAAATTGCGCTCGCGTGGCGGTAAAGACACAGTAGATAACCTAGTTGCGTTACATCACAAGTGCCATAATCTTGGCACGGATTCTGTTCATCTGAATATAAAAAAATCAACGGAACTTGGGTTAATTGTGCCACGACACGCGGAACCAAATGAATTTCCATTAACACTTGCTAACGGCTCTATTGTTACACTTACAACGGAAGGCACTTACAATTATCTATCACGAAAGGAAGAACATGGCTGGTGAAGGCATAATTACAGTTACAGGAAATTTAGGCGGCGACCCTGAGTTACGTTTAACGCCAACTGGAGTATCTGTAACATCATTTAATCTTGCTAATACGCCACGCGTTAAAAAAAATAACGATTGGCAAGACGGCGAAACAATTTGGTTTCGTTGTTTTGTGTGGGGTAAAGACGCAACTGGCGCCGTAAATGAATTACGTAAAGGCTTACGCGTAGTTATTACAGGCCGTTTTAGCGTTGAAACATTTACAGACAAAGAAGGCGCTGAAAGAAAATCGTTACAAATAAACGCCGATTCTTACGGCATTGTTCCACGTAATGTTACCGAGCCAGTTGTTACGCACACAGAAAGACCAATAGAGGACCCAGTAGATGACCCTTGGGCAATCTAAGAAAGGAAAAAATGGAAATTAATGATGATGTTTCTGATGAGATAATAGATTCGGTCTTAACTGCCGAAATACTTGGAGTTTCTGCCGTCAATCTACGGCAATTGGTTTACCGCAAAGTCCTTGTTTCATGTGGCAAGGAAAAACGCCGCTCGCTATTTAAAATGGCTGATGTGGCGCAGGTAAAAGCGGCGCGAACTCCGTTTATCCCTTCGGAGTAACCCCGCAACGAAAGAGTGCGTTCCTCTGTCCTGAACGCACTCTTTCTTAACTTTAACGAAAGGCAAAAATGGAAAATATAGAAAATGTGCTATTAGATGAATTAACACTTGATTCAAATAACGCACGGCGACACAATGAGGCAAACATAGACGCTATCGCAGAATCATTACGTAAATTTGGACAACGAAAACCAATTGTTGTTACTAAAGAAAACGTAGTAATTGCGGGCAACGGCACAGTTGAGGCAGCACGTAAAATAGGCTGGAAAGGATTAAATGTTGTGCGTGTTCCTGATAACTGGACAAGCGAACAGATAAAAGCCTACGCACTTGCCGATAACCGAACTGCTGAGATGGCTACTTGGGATAGCACAATACTGTTAGACCAATTGCGTGATTTAGATTTAGGCGATTGGGATATTAAGGCGCTTGGCTTTGGCAATTTTGAATTAAACGAAAAAGAAAATGTTTTTGATACTGACTTCAAAGACTTAGGCGAACGCTATGAAGTTATCATTGAGTGCGCCGATGAAAACGAACAAACGGCATTACTGTTACGCCTATCTGAAGAAGGCTTAAGAGTAAAAGCAATTATTATCTAATGAGAGGCAAAAATGAGTAATATAATTCGGCTTGAAAGCCCGATTATCCGCACGCCGCGTGTAATGCAACTAGAAGGCTTGTTTGATATTAACAGCGAAGAACGCTCAATAACAGAGATTCAAAACAATATCCCCGATTTAACCACACGTGATTGGAACGTGGGCTTGATTGTTGGGCCGAGCGGCGCTGGCAAAACAACAATTGCGAAAGAAAAATTTGGCGATATTCTAAAGAAATCAGAATCACTTGAATGGGATATGGAAAAAGCCGTTATAGACGCTTTTCCTGCCGATTTAACCATGCGCGAAGTAACGGAACTATTATCATCTGTTGGGTTTAGTTCGCCACCCGCTTGGCTACGCCCATATTATGCACTTAGTAACGGCGAACAATTTAGAGTATCTGTCGCGCGTTTATTGGCGCAAAAAAACGATATAACAGTTGTTGATGAATTTACTTCCGTTATTGACCGCACAGTTGCCAAAGTCGGCTCTGTTGCTGTTGCTAACGCTGTAAGAAAGCGTAATCAAAAATTCGTTGCCGTAGGTTGCCACTACGACATAGAAGAATGGTTACAGCCCGATTGGATTTACGAGCCACATACTGGCTCCTTTAGATGGAGGTTACTTCGGCGACACCCAGAACTTAATCTTGAAATCTTTTGGGCAAAGTATGAAGCGTGGCACTTATTCTCACGTCATCACTATTTAGATAAAAACCTAAATAAAACAGCGCACATCTATGTCGGCTTAATAGATGACCAACCCGCTTGTTTATCGGCTATGTTGCCACTTCCAAACGCACATATTCGTAACGCTAGAAGATTCAGCCGTAACGTAGTGTTACCCGATTTTCAAGGCATTGGATTAGGCAGAATCTTTCACGAAAGAATTGCTAGTGGCTTGATAGCGCAGGGCTTATCTGTTTATGCGACAATGAGCCACCCAACGCAAGTTCATCATCTAAACAAGTCGGCCAACTGGACACTTATTCGCATGCCTAGCCGTGTGGCCAAACAAGGGAAGACATCTTCCCTATCAAGTCGCATGGGAGTGTCTAGGAAGCGCGTTACAGCGTCATTTAGATACGTTGGAGAACCCGATTATGACGTAGCAAAAGTGTTAGCGCCACTTCCCAAAAAGTGATTTAATTGGCACTTATTCTATGAATATATGGCGGTGAAAACGTGGAGAAAACGCTAGGCATATTGCTACAAGAACAGCGCGAATTAATAGCGGCACAATTAACAGCGCACAGTATGTCGTTCTCTCACGATACAAGTTGCCGTAAAACATATTCTTGGCTGGCAAATACTGGCGAAGATGATGCATGTAACTGTCGTTATGCAGAGTTTATTAACATAGTTAGGACAGGCAATGCCGAAAGGTAAAAGTAAATTAAAGCCTGAAGTGTTAGAGAAAGAAGCCAAAGTCTTAGAGTTAAGACGTGGCGGATTGCCATTTGATTTGATTGCGTTACGCGTTGGCTACGCTAGTGCGAGTGGCGCATATAACGCATGGAAACGTGCGTTAGAAAGAATTATTTATGATGATGTAACAGAAACGCGCAAGATGGAGATTGACCGCCTAGATATTGCTCAAGCGGCAATTTGGGGCGACATAATCAATGGCGCAACGCCTGAGATACGTGCGCGTGGAATCTTAACTTACATAAAGATTGCGGAACGGCGAGCCAAATTGCTTGGCTTAGATATGCCCACACGGGCAGAAATAGAGGTAAATATTTATGAGCGCGACACAATTGACGCCGAAGTTAAAAGACTTGTCGCACTCCTTGATAGCGAGCAGGCGAGTGCGTTGGACACATCAACTGGCGCGCCAAGAGCAATTACCAACGGAGAGTAATGATTGGCTGATATGGCTTTATCTAGCAGGGCGTGGCGCAGGCAAAACAAGAACAGCCGCCGAGTGGCTGGCTTATGAAGCGTCAAGCCGACCCAATACGAGATGGGCTATTGTTGCGCCAACTTACGGAGATGTGCGCGATACATGCGCAGAAGGCGAATCAGGAATCATTAAGATACTTGAACAATACGGCACATTACGAGAATACAATAGAACGTTTGGCGAAATATTTTTATCCAATCGCTCACGAATAAAGTTATTTAGCGGCGAAGAACCAGACCGCTTACGTGGGCCACAGTTTCATGGCGGTTGGTTTGATGAGTTAGCGGCATTTAAATATCCTGAAACGTGGGACCAATATCAATTTGCGTTACGTTTAGGCAAACACCCGCAAACAATCGTTACAACTACGCCACGCCCAACTAAATTAATAAAAGATTTAATAACGCGGGAAAAAGTAAGATTAGTGCGCGGCTCAACATTTGATAATGCGGCAAACTTAGCGCCATCGGCTTTGGCTGAACTTAAATTACGTTACGAAAATACTAGATTAGGCAGACAAGAATTATTCGGTGAAATACTTGATGACGTAGATGGCGCATTATGGACACGCAAAATAATTGAAGAGGCGCGCGTAACTAAAAATCCGCCACTTGCGCGTATAGTTGTCGCTATTGACCCTGCCGTTACAAGTAACGCCGATTCAGACGAAACTGGCATAATCGCGGCTGGCTTAACGGCAGATGGTCATTACTACGTATTAGACGATAAATCTCTAAGAGCCTCGCCTGATACGTGGGCGCGCCAAGCCGTCAATCTGTATCACGAATATAAAGCCGACAAGATAATTGCCGAAACAAACAATGGCGGCGACATGGTGATTGGCGTTCTAAAGCAAGTTGATATGTCTGTGCCAGTTCAGAAAGTAACAGCAACGCGCGGAAAACAGTTACGCGCCGAGCCAATCTCATCACTATACGAACAAGGCAGAGTTCATCACGTAGGCTATTTTGAGCAATTAGAAACTCAAATGTGCGAATGGACGCCACTTAGTAAAGAATCGCCTGATAGACTTGACGCACTCGTATGGGCATTAACAGAATTAAATAGTGGCGGCAGTAGTATGATTGCGTTAGCGAGTATGGCATTATTATGTTCTGTTTGTGGCATGCCATCGCCAAAAACGGCAACAAACTGTAATAAGTGTGGCAATAACTTGAGAGGTTAATGTAATGGGTTTAATAGACCGATTTGCTGAAAAAGTAGCAAAAGAGATTACTAAAGCACCTAATCTTCCAGTAGGCGCAGTAGCAATGACCGAACAACAAATGCGCCAAGCGCAAAATAACAATACAACTTATGGACAATCAGACCCATTGCCACGTAATCCAATTACGCCAACAGTTCCATTTAGTCCAGGCATGCCGATTATTCCGGGCGCAATTAATCCGCCAAATCCCGATAGTGGCAGACCAAGCCCACGCCAATATGAATATCAAGTAGCACAAAATATAAATGTAACTGAAACACGTTTAACGCCTTTTAAAACATTACGTGCGGCAGCAGACCAAATAGATATTCTACGCCGTTGTATTGAAGTATTAAAATCTAAAATTATTGGCTTAAATTGGGATATTGTTTTGGCAGAAGATAGCGCCGAAAAGATTATCACAGAGATAGGCGGAAATCACACACGCGCCATGACCGTTGCGCGCGAAAGATACACAGAAGAAATTTCACGCGCGCGCCAATTTTGGGAACAGCCTGATAAAGCAAACGGCTTATTGTTTAACGATTGGCTAAATATCGCGCTAGAAGAAATCCTTGTCCTAGACGCGTGGGCCGTATGGCCTCAAGCGACAGTAGGCGGCGAATTACACGGCTTACAGATACTAGATGGCTCAACTATTAAGCCACTTATTGATGACCGCGGCATGCGCCCTACGCCGCCAAATCCTGCCTATCAACAAATTCTTTTCGGATTCCCACGTAGCGAATTTTCGGCGCCAAGCGAAGGCGAATCAGCAGACGGCGAATTTACAAGTGATGAATTGTCTTACATGATACGCAATCGCCGTTCAATGACCGTTTATGGCTATTCGCCAACAGAACGCGCACTTGCCGTTGCCGATATTTATTTACGCCGTCAGCAATGGCTACGCGCTGAATATACAGACGGCGTTACGCCAGAATTATTAATGGCAACAGACGCCAACTTTGGTAATAATCCTGATTTGTTACGCGCTTATGAAAACATTTTTAATGATGACTTGGCAGGACAAACGCAACAACGCAAACGCGTTAGATTATTGCCAGCAGGCATGACGCCAATTCAATTTGATGGCTACGGCGAAAGATTTAAAGACACATTAGATGATTACTTAGTTAATTCTATTTGCGGTCATTTTGGCGTTCTGCCGTCAGAGATTGGCTTTAGCCCTAAAGGTGGATTAGGCGGCGCAGGCTTTCAATTAGGTCAAGCCGAATCATCTGAAGTTATTGGCGCGATTCCGTTAGCAACTTGGCTTGGCAAAATGATTTCTAATCTGTCTTACACGTTTCTTGCCATGCCACGCGAACTTGAATTTAAGTTTATGGAATCAGGGCGCCAAGACTTAGAATCAATTGCGCGCACACGTGACTTAGAAATCAAATCAGGCTCATTAACTATCAATGAGGCGCGCTCGCGTTCAGGCTTGCCACTTATAGAGGCGGCTGAAGCGGATATGCCAATTCTTTCCGTTGGAACTGGCTCTTATTTCATAACCGAATCAGGCATAAAGCCTTTTGATGACGCTGTTGGCGGCTTAGGTTTTTCAGGCGAAAATGTTGTAACGCCAATTGAAGAAGAAGTAGTAACGCAAGACGTTATTACAGATGGCGAAAAAGCGGCAGAAGAATTAAAAAAGTTCTTACGCTTTTTGAGGCAAGACCCAGAACGCCCATTTAACTTCAGAGAAGTGCCTACAATCTACGCCGAAGTCTTAAATAAATTCGTATCTGTTAAAGATTACGAAAGCGCGCGTTGGTATGCCGAGCGTTACTTGGCATAAGGCGCACAATGAATCGCGCATGGAAGCAACGTAATGGCGCAAAAGTAAGATTAGCGGCGCGTAACGCAAAACTAATCAGAGAAGCCATTAAAGAATCATTTAATACTGGCACAATCGTAGATGATTTCGTGGCTATGAATTTTCAAACTCTTACGCCAGAACAGGCGCGTTCATGGACTACAACAAATGTGCGCACAAATAATGACGCTCTAAGTGCCGCGTTACGGCGTATCTACTTAGAAGGGTTTGCGTTAGGCGAAGATGTGGCTATGAACGCAATTTCTAAGGCTAAAATAAACAAAGCGCCTACATTAGAACAATTAAGGCGCGCCACTAACATTAACTGGGCTACTTGGCGAGCAGGCAATAAACCAGCGGCATTGTTAGTTAGAAAGCCACGTGGGCTATCTAATCTGCTTGATAATCGGGGCATAACGATACAAGGCATTAATCAGACAACACTTGACCGATTGGGAACAATATTGGCAAGAGCCTTAGAAAAAGGCTGGTCGCCATCAGAAATTAAAGACGAAGTAGGCGATTTGATTGACGCCGATAGCGAGCGCGCACTAACAATTGCTCAAACAGAAACTAGCCGCGCTGTTACAACGGCAAGTCGGCAATTATACGAAGAAAGTGGCGTTGAACTGGTAGAGTGGATAGTTGCAGACCCTTGCGACTTATGCCAAGAGAACGCAGATGTTTCGCCTATTCGTATTGACGAAACGTTCCCAAGTGGAGATACGGAACCGCCAGCACACCCAAATTGTGTTTGCGATATTTCGCCATATGTGGTGGATACGCGTAACATAGGCGATGACGCATTAAGTATGATATTAGGAGATGGAGAATAAATATGGCAACACAACACATTAACACAACAACTTTTACAACGGCTCAGGTTTTGTTCCAAGCAAAAACTGGATTAGAGCGAAATACGCCTGTAAGTATTTACAATGGGCACTCTGCGGCAATCTTTATAGGTGATTCAACCATTACGACATCTGGCGCCACAATCGGGCGCACAATTGCAACCACAACTACGCAAACAATCTATGTAAATAGCGGTGATATTGTGTATGGAATTTCTGCTTCTGGTTCTGCTACTGGCGCAATAGTTATTACATACTCAGCATAAAATGGCAGATGGATTTGTTCCGCCTAAAGGCGCTCAACAAAATGCCGCACGTGGGTTAGAATTGCGCCGCGAGTTTGGCAGAGGCGGCACAGCAGTAGGCGTGGCAAGAGCCAGAGATTTATCTAACGGCAAGTCGCTTCCGTTAAAAACCATCAATCGTATGGTAAGTTATTTCGCGCGGCACGAAGTAGATAAGAAAGGCGAGAATTGGGGTAACGCCTCAAATCCGTCTAAAGGTTATATTGCTTGGCTGTTGTGGGGTGGCGACGCAGGAAAAACTTGGGTTGATAGTATTGCCGAACGAGAGAAGAAAAAGGAAAAATCAATGGCACTAGATATAACCAGCGCATTTGCTAGAATTATTAAGCAAGAAAAACTTGAAGATGGCACGTTAATGGTCTATGGAAAAGCAACAGATGATTCCATTGATATTGACCAACAAATTTGTGACGGCGCATGGCTAGATAGAGCAATGCCCGAATGGTTTAAAACTGGCGGCAATATTAGAGAACAACACAGCAATATCGCGGCTGGCGTTGCCAAAGAATTAAATAGCACAAATGATGGGCATTACATTTCTGCACTTGTTGTGGACCCAGTTAGTGTAAAGAAAGTTGAAACTGGCGTATTAAAAGGATTCTCAATCGGTATTCGCGCGCCAAGAATTGTGCGCGATACTAAAGCGGCTAACGGCAGAATCGTTGATGGACAAATTGTGGAAATATCTTTAGTAGATAGACCAGCCAATCCTAATGCCAAACTTACACTTGCTAAGTCTGATAAAGGCGGCACTTTAGAAAGAGTGGAAGAGTTTATTGAAAAAGAAGAAGAAACAGATTACGAAAGTATTAACGAAGGCGGCAAAAAAAATGATGAGCCAGCCGATAGCGAACTTTACAACCGCGTAAAGCGCGAAGCCAAAGCAAAATTTAACGTGTATCCGTCTGCCGTGGCAAATGCTTGGGTTACACGTGAATACAAAGAACGTGGCGGAACTTACAGAAAAAAACCAAAAGACAAAACGGCAGAAACCGTAAAAGGAGAAAAAATGGAACACGAAGATGATAAAGCGGTTTCTGAGAAACTGTCTAAAGAGGAAATGCTAAAGCAATACGAAGATTGCAAAATGGAATACGCAATGGCCAAAGAAACAATGGCTGAGTGTAAAGTCGCACTAGATGAGTGCAAAGCCATGTG
>Ga0181356_1001224_pt1 | contig 11191 bp, 11 predicted proteins | sample Fa13VDMM110SN_FD_130104 | JGI IMG/M metagenome (GOLD analysis project Ga0181356, IMG submission 130104) | Freshwater viral communities from Lake Michigan, USA - Fa13.VD.MM110.S.N | ecosystem: Environmental > Aquatic > Freshwater > Lake | place: USA: Michigan | collected 2013-09-24 | reverse complement strand
TATGGCATTGGGGCTGCTCGGTGCAGGGGCTACGATGTACCTGATGGCATACATGCTTGCAGGGGATGATGAACAGGGGCGTAATAAAGTTGCTACCGATGATATGGCTCGGTGGACACGCTACCTGCGGCTCCCAATTGGGTTCTTGGGCGGTAGCAACAATGACTTCTTGCAACTACCGTGGGGTTTTGGCTTCGGTGCGTTTGGCGCAGCCGGGGCACAGATAATGGGCGCTATGATGGGTAAAACTTCGTTAGCTGATATGGGGTCAAACCTAGTGCAGATTGGGATTGACTCTTATCTGCCAATACCGTTCTCCCGTATTAGTCCCCTTAATAACCTCGGCGCGTTCTTGCTTGACTCCGCTATGCCCTCTGTTGCTAGACCATTCCTTGAGTATGTAATGAATATGGATGGCCTCGGACGGGAGATTTATAACAACCGTCAGTCACGGGTTGGCGATGCCTACACAGGCGGGGATAACATACCTGAAGCCTATAAGATGGCGTCTAAGTTCATAATAGAAACCACTAATTCTATGGGGTATCCAGTCAGCATTAGCCCCAATTCGTTATATTTCTTTGCCAATAACTACATTGATGGGCTGAGTAGGTTAGCCCACAATGGTATGAATATCGGTATGACAGTTGCTGGTAATAAAGATTTTGATGCTAAAACTGATTTGATCTTCCTTGATAGTTTCTTCGGTAAGAAATCAAACTTTGATGCGCGAGAATTTGCATCTGTAGAAAATAAAATTAAGGGCATAGAGAAGATATTAAACTCCTTCAAGAACCGCCCTGAACAGTACATTAAATATATTACTGACCATCCTATGCACCCCGGTCTTGTTGAGGCGTACAACAAAAATGTGCAGGGGTTATTAAAAGATGTGCGTGGTCAAGCAGACGATATACGCAACTTGGATGGTATATCTCCTAAAGACCGTAAAGCCATACTTGACACCCTCGTTCTATCACAGAACTTTATCAAGCGCGGCATGATTGAAACCTACAAAGTATATGGGGTAGAGCCTTAACGGATACGCCAAACCCTAACGCCAAGATGCCCTTCTTTCTGTGAAGTGAAGGCACGGACTCTTACTCCTGCTATCTTGGCGCGGGTATCCACAACATAGATCATGTGGGTAGGTTGAAGGGTGGGGATAAAGAAGCTATCCCCTATGCACATCCCCTCAAACGGAAACACCCACTCTGGTTCTTCAAACGTCACGCAGTAACTCTTCTGGGAACTCGGACTTGAACCCATAAACATGGATCGGGGGGCTGCTTATCCCTGCTTTCCACCCGCTTGATAGCCGCTGTTTCCCGTTGTAGGCAAGAATCTTATCCCTGTTCATAGCAAACTCAAACTCTTGCGTACTGACGTTGCGCTCTGCAAGGTAAGTCTTGAAGGCCGTCTTGGAAACATACATCATCTCATTGTGGACTTCAGCACGACCTACCAACGACATACGCGGTTCAGACACCACCTTACCGTCATTGAGAACCAGAATCCCTGCGTGGTATTGGTTAACGAACTCCCCAAGAAGTTCCTTGTGATCCAAGTGGTTAATCTTAACGGTGTTATTCTTGATATCAATCATATCCTTCACTATTTTTGTATAGATACGCTCCAGATCAAAATTTATAATCCCCATCTCGTTAAGATACTCCCCCGTGGCAAACACGATGCCGACTAGGTTTTCATGGAAACGGTATTCGGTTTCGGTAATGTAATGCAACCTAAACCTGTCCCTCCACTTATAAAACCTTTTCATTACATCAGCATCGCCCACCTTATAGTAGTGCTGAATAAATTCAGGCCCAGCAAAACCATAGTTCAAGCGGAACGTATCAAATATCTTTTCCCCAAGAGCCGGGTTTTTTGCTAGTGCAGCGGGTTTGGTAAGAAAGAACTCCACCATCCGTGCCATCTCGCCGTCAGGACTTGCTTTTATCAAGGTGAGTTTGTCGTAGGTTGCCCTATTGCTGGTAAACATAGCAATTAACGATGCCGACATTTCTAATGAGCGTTCGGCATTAACCGATGACTGCATCTTAATCCTCCCCTTACCATGCGAAATCTGGTGAATCAACTGAGATAGTTCCTTACCTTCCCTGTTAGTCACCTCATCCATACCGAACATCAGACTGTGAAGCCCGATGCAGCGCCCCGTCAACCCGAGGGTGGTAGCATCAAAAACGCATAGTTCTTTAGGGTTCCCGAAGCTACTCAATCCTGCAAACAACGCTCCGGTTTTGGCAGCGCCCGACTCCCCTACATAGGAGATCGTTACCCCGCTAGTGGACGTTAGGCGCATCAAGGGTGAGGCAAAGCCACACATCATAGCGAAAGCGTGGTGTTCCAGACTAGGCGTGTTCAGTAGTTGGGCAGCTTCCTTCCATTTATCGTAGGAGCCTTGCGTCACAAACAGCTTGGCAAGTTCCTTTACATAAGGAGATACGGCGGTCTTAACTACCGTACCATCGCGGCGATATTCGTTATGACCGACTACAAATCCATTGTCATCTTCAGTCCACCCGAATTGCATCCGCATTTGTTCTGCTGATTTAGTTTGTTGTAGGTACTGACCCCATTTCACGACATATCCTTTCAAGTGATTAAGTGCATGAGGTTCATACAGCACCCCGAATGTTGATAGCACCTTTGATAGTTCTTCCTGAGCGTAAGCGTTCTTCATGGGGATAAGAAACTCCCGTGCTGCATCATGCGGTAGTACATTACGCATCATTAAACAATCACCGTCGAGCGGGCTGTACATCCGTTTTATGGCAAATACATCAGTTGCTACAAGACGGATAGGGTCATCCTGTGTCTTCTTACCATCCTTGGAAGTCTTAGGCGGTGGCGTGTAATAGATGCCCCCGTTGATCCCCCGTGAATAAGGAAGCAGAAAATCAGGCCAAGCTATACTTTCTTGAACGGGCGCTTCTTCCCGTACTGTGTCCGTATTGACTTCTTCTGTAACGGTGGCGACTTTAAGGCGTCTAGCGAGTTTAAGGGGGTTGGTGATTTTTCCACGGTAGGTACACCCCTCGCACCGTGACGGATTATCAGAAGCAAACTTCTCACAACTTTGGACTGAATCGAATGAAAGAGCCTTTTTGTATGCTGCATCATAGTTATAATCCTTATGTCCTTCAGAAACCCAACGTACAGCCTCGTCCATATCTTCGCATTTTGAAACCAGTGATAAGATTCCTGCCCATGCCCCGTAATCCAAAGTCTTTGGATTGAGCAACGCATATTTTACTTGGGCACATCCCTCATCATTAACGCTTAGTTCACCAAGAGTCTCAAAGCGCGTTTCAAAATTATCCAGCCCCCTCTGCTTCAACGTCTCCTCATCCAGTCCTTTAGGGATACCGGAGAGAATAGATTTTACAGACGGTGCAACTTCACCAAACTTACTGGTAAGGGCTTCAAAGCTATGGACAGTAATATCTTCATCTATCAGCTTGGTATGAGCAGGGGGGTCTGGCCTATAGTTAATCGTGTCAGGGCAGCGCATAAGCCGCGCCGCATCTGCTGTAACTGTAGGATCAATTATTAACCCATTACTCATGCACAACTGCTTGAACCGCTCGGCGTAGGGCTTCCACTCTGTAGTGGGCACATCCCGATCAAATATCCAATAGGCGTGTACCCCTATGCCCGAATCCAAACGTACCGGACGGGGCAAGTCCATCGCCTTAATGAATACTTCAAGTGCTTCTAACGCCTCAACCTTGGAGGGGTAGCTTTTGTTTTCTGCCTTGCCCACATCAAGGTCAACAAAAAATGACCGCACATAAACTGAATCAATTGCTTTCCTACTGTAACAACCAAATGTTCCCGGTGTTACGTAAACGTTTTGTCCTCTGGCTTTAAGTTTTTCTATGTTATTTATTAGGCCGTCAAATGTTTCAGCAAACCGCTCTGTTATTACTCCTATTTTTGTTATGCCGCTTGCACAATAGACGCCCTGCGTAGGCAATGCTTTCTCGTAGAATTTTTTTATCATGTCCGCAGAGACTAAAACGGCGGGGGGTACCCGCCGTATTGGGTGGAAAGACTTAGGTTAGATTTTCATACCGATCATGCTTTCGATGTATTGTTTGGCTGCAATAGTGTTTTGGGCTGGCAATGCGCCAGACACCAAGTCCTCTTTTACCAACCGTATAAATGCTTCGATAACTTTACGGTTCTTAACCCGAATCGTAGCTCCACGGAACCATGCGTGAACCGTCATTCGTGAAACTTTTAAAGCAAAGGCAACATACGCAGCGGGTAATTTGGCCTTAACACATGTCTTTCCCAATATTGCACCGAGCGTGTCGTTACCTTCACGATGAAGGTTAAGCAAAAACTTATCACTATAGTTCCGTGGCATTTCTGATTCTCCTATTGTTTCTTCTTGCCCCACTTCTTAACAATATCCGACACCCCAGTCTCATCTGCTGGAGCCTCAGTCTTGTTAGACTCACGCAGTATCGGTTCAACTTCTTCAACCGGAGCCGCAACCCTTGCTTCGCTTTCGTCAGTCTGGAACACGGTCAGCTTGATTGCCGCCTCTGCACCGCCGCTCTTGGACTGATTAGCCACCGCAGCCAAGTCTTCAGTTGGTACGGCAGCTACGGGCGAGAATATAATCTTCGGAGCCGTGGCCTTGGTATCGAACTGCATCTTGGTTACCACACGCCCTGCGCTGATGTTGTTATTTGCCAGCATCTGAACGTAAGGACGGAAAGGCCAACGCCCGTTATCCTCATCCCCCCAAACAGACGTAGCGGGCAGTACAAGCTGCATCACATCACCGGAGGGGTCGTTGGGCAAGACAACCGCAGTACGCCAAGACAAGCGGCAAGCGGAGCCTGTACCACCATGTCCTGAACCCTTGATGCTCTTCGGGCAAGCAGAACACGTAGGACTTACAGGCGACTTAACTTCCGCGTCAGGCGTCTTTGAGTTGTTCGACCAGCAAGCGGGGGAGACTTTAGTGTCTTCCTTGTACGCCTCGGCATAGAAAGTACGCGAGGGGTCATGTGCCATCTTCACAAAGATAATGTTCATGTGACGATCTTCGATAGCACCGATCTCTTTACCGCCAACCATCTTGCGGAACACACCACCTTTAATAGAGATACGTTTGCTGCCGTTATTCCCACCAGCAACAGCGCGTGTATCCTCGTCCAGCCCTGTGCCAACAAGGGACGGGAAGTTTTCAATCAATGTAGCCAATTCGTTGCTCATATTTTCCTCACTAAGTTGTACTAGGTTATGACGGCCTACGAACTGTAATGCCAAACTCACGCATCACATTAACCCCCGGAGGGAGTCCGTCTTGTTTGTGTTCAGCCAGAAACTGTTTGAACGTACCCTGATGAATGCGCTTCTCACGGAAGTCATACTCAAAATTGTCTTGCTCAAACTTACGAAAATTATCCCAGTCATTGCAAGTAAAGCGTTCGCTCAACTTACGGATAATCGTCCCAGCCTTGGTGTTGATACTGTTTGCGTCTACTTTGTTGCATACGCTAAGAAACTCACACTCCAAGCGCGACAAGAGGGTCTTTAACTCTGCATCTTTTGCCTCGTATTCGTGCAGTAGTTTTTCCCGCGCATCACGAATCGCTATGTAAGCCGATACTTCCTCATCTACATTCATTTATCCTCCAAACCTAGTTCTTGTTTATAAAGATCGACCAGCTTCTGATGTTGGTCAACCTTCCCTTGCAGCATCATGTACATCTTGTGTTCGACTTCTGAACCTTGAAGATGCACGACTGTCATGCTGTTCTTCTGTCCTATCCTGTCAATACGCGCAATACATTGCAGGTAGGTTTCAACACTCATTACAGGTGACCAGAACACAACCGTATCCGCAGCGGTGAACGTAACACCGTGAGACGCAGACTGAGGTTGCACTAACAAAATCTTCGGGTCAGGGTTAGATTGAAAGCGGTTTATTATTTCGTGCCGTTGCTTCGCGCTAACATCACCCTTGATAACTTCGTAAGTGAAATCGTTGCTTCGCAAATACTTTGCTACCACTTCAATCGTATGCAAGAAGGGGATGAATATTACAACCTTATGTAAGGTTTCATCAAGCACTTCTTTCAATGCCGAGAGACGCGGCGTTACATCAAATTCAACTACATCACGGCTGTCTGTATAAACTGCTCCACCAGAAATCTGGAGTAATTTACTCAGGTTTGCCGCAGCATTAACAGAACTGATTTGTTCCCCAGCAGCCTCTATCAACATCTGTGTCTTCAGCTTGCGGTAGTACATAGCAACTTGTGGAGATAGCGTTACATCCCTCGTCTGATAAACAACCTGCGGAAGATCAAGGCACTCCTTCTTAGAGTAGCGAATTGCCGGTTGTAGTGCCGCATACACAGAATCTTTGGAATCTAATCTAGGAATCCACTTAAACCTGCTCAGTTGCTGCATCACCCTATCGCGCCACGCACTGCTAGTCTTGGTTACCCTTTGCGGAGAAATCAATTTAGCCAGACCGTAAGCATCTACAGGGGACTGCGAGGCAGGAGTTCCAGTTAACATCCACAAGCGCGTAGAGGGCATGACCAACTTGGCTAAGGTACGCCAGCGTTTGGTACTCACCGTCTTATAAGCATTGGCCTCATCAACCACAATCAGGTCAAAGTCTGCCGCAGCTATCGCATCGCGCACTACATTTACGCCATCAAAATTGATGATGACAAACTCGTATCCACCATTGATAACTTTGATGCGCTTACTGTTTGCGCCGTGTGCTACAGCCACAGTCCTGTGCATAGCTGTCTTGAATATATCTGCTTGCCATGCTGAGTACATGATAGACAACGGGCAGATAACCAATACCCGCTTCACCAAGCCTAACTTCATCAGGTAATCTGCTGCCCATATTACGGAAGAGGTTTTACCTGTACCCGCCTCGTTGAAACAGAACGCACGGCGGCGCAGACTCAAGAATGATGATGTTGCTTTCTGATGCGCGAAAGGTACGAACATTCCGGGCCAGTCATAGTCGCGCAACATTGGTGAAGGTATTGTTGTATCTGTCTCTGCTATCTTTGCAACCAGCGCGGCCTCGTCGTACCCCCAATAGACCAACAACTCTTTTGTGGTTGGGTAGTGGTTAATCATTTCGCTTTTCTCAATGCTCGACAGAACTCTATTTGCTTCTTCTGTGGGCATTGAGAAACGCATTGCCGTGTTTTCAATTATTTGCATACTCAATTCACTATGTAGTTAACTAGGGTGCTACCCCTTACAGACATACTATAAGGGCGAAAATTTATTAGTCAAGTAGTATGTTTACTTATTTCATCGCCCCACTTGCTTTGCGCGGGAACGAACGATTCTTATGTGGTGACTCAAGCCGCACACCATCTTTGTTAGAGCCACCCTTAGACAACGCTTTCACATGAGCAACGTCCTTGCCCTTGCGACTTACACCGTCTGCATCTAATTTGCGCCGCGCCTTCTGCCGCTCCATTCGATTAGGCAATTCACCACGCTCTTGCTGTTGGGTGTACTCTTTTTTATACGGTCTTGGTTTATTGATGTATGGCATGATCTCCCCCCTCCCATACAAACTTTTTAAACCCGCAATTAGGTGACTCTTTGCTGCGTTTTGGCAAATAACCTGCTATCAAAGCCCCAAGAATACCGGAGCCGTTACCTATGTATTGATGCTCACCATAGACTTGTTTTGCCCACCGCTCAACACTATGCTTGAAGCCATAACTACCAAACCCTTTTTTTCCTTTAGGGGCAGGGAAGAAAGCCAGATAGTTCATAACTATTCTAACCTCCTCTACCTTGTCGTATAACTCAGCACGTTTCTCTTCAAAATTTAGGAGTTTACTTCCAGCATAATCCCAACCGAAATACGAAAGGTCTGGGTAAGAATCTATCATCTCCTTCATCTCTTCTTTGAATTCTTCCCTATCTGCTTCTTCTATTTGATGCCACTTTAATGCACCCATTCTATCGCTCCTTATGAAACTCACATTTACTTACAGGACACCAACCGCACAAAGGTGTTGGGTTAGCTTGCCATGTACCTTCATCAAATGAATTCTTCAAGCGTTTCAAATCAGTTTCAAAGCCCTTCCACATCTCTTCCTGTTTATCCCTGTGGTACTCGTCCTTTATAAAACTGTTGTGCATGACAAACAGCAGCCCAGCTTTGACCTCATCTACTTCTGGGAAATGGGAGAATGTCATAAGCGCCATAAGTTTCAACTGCGTCAGGTCTGGGTAGCGGTTGCTGCCCGTCTTGTAATCTATGATGTACGCTTGCTTGCCATCGACAATCAGTAGGTCGGCAATGCCCCTAACCCAATAATCTTTTGCCCCAAATGTGCAGGGGGCTTTTTCCCCCGTCAGCGCCATCCTATGTTCGGGGTAACGCTCACCTTCTATCTCCAGTAACGCGTCAAGGATTTCTTTAAACCGCTCGTAGTTCTTAAGTAGCGGAGTGCCGTGCTTGACGTAGTTCTCTAACGCGTTATGGACTTCTGTGCCATACAGCATTTGCGGCGTAGGGCGTTTGGTATAGTTCTTCAGTACCTTTACTTCGTTGTACTGTTTTGGGCAGTTTATGTAATCTTTGAGACTGGAGTACGACCACTTGATGGTATCCACTAGGTATCCTTAAGTTAACATTCGCCATAAGAATACGCATGTTTTGCCTCGCAAGCAACCGGCAAAGTAGCCCCCCAAGTAGGTGGTGTAGACATAATTTTAACAATGAAATCAACCGCTTCGGTCAACTCATCGTCCGAAACAACACATACCGCCGCATCATGTACCGTAAGGACAGGCCGATACTTCTCCCGTAAGTTCAACATCTGTTCCCCAACTATTATTCGGGCCAGAGCCTGAACTACGTTCTCCACTATCGTGCCGCCCCACAGCTTCACCTCACCTTTGCGTGAGGCGTACACCCAACCCTCTTCTTTTAGTTCAAGGCCAGAATACTTAATCAGCAGTCCGTTGGGCAGTTTTAACCCTTCGGGACAGACTATGACCGCCTTGTTTCTCCCCAAATAGTAGGGGTTTTTATCTTTAGGCCACGCTGCCAAGTGCTTTAAAGCCCTCTCGCACTCCTTCCATAGATCAACAATCTTGTCGTTACTCTCTCGGTATAGGTCAACAATTTCTTTACACTTGGACTCTTCTAAGACGGCCCCCGGTGGTGATGTCTTTAGCGTGTGCTGTAATTTAATTGCGCCAGTACCGTATCCCAACCCAAGGATGCAGGTCTTGCCAACGAACCGCTCTACAGGATTGGCTTTCGATACAGGGTACTCGTAAATCTTCGTTGCAAACTCTGAATAGACATCCTCACCTTTGGTGAAAGACTCAACCAGATCATCCTGTCCAGCCAGCCACGCCAGCACCCGCGCTTCAATCTGCGAGGAGTCACAGTTGATTATGGTGTACCCATCTGGCGCTATCACCGCGTTCTTCAGCGTCTTCTTCTTTTTATCTCGGCTAGGTAAGTTCTGGAAATTAACCTTATCAGAGCCTGCCCATCTGCCTGTATGTGCGCCGTAATACTTCAGCGGGATAGGCAAGTTACCCCTATTGCGCTTACCTATGTTGATAAACCGCTCAATGCGTGACTCCTCCAACGTGGACTTAGTACCCAGACGCACGGCGCATAGTTGTTGTACGAATGGGTCTTCGTGTTCAGATAGCGCAATAAACCCTTCATCGTTCTTTGCCAGCGCGTAGGTCTGCTTACCCGTAGCGGGGCTTTCCTTCATCGGCACAACAACCCCGAACTTCTCCAGCACCTCGGCAAACTGTTTATTACTCGCCAGCTTCCTACGTACATCCTCCTCGGTCTCGCACTCCAACCCTTCTTTGAGCGTCCCAAGTAAGTGTAGCTTCTCTTCCTTCAGTTCTGCCAGACGCGTGACCAACAACGCATCGTCTACCTTGAGCAGGGGATGGGTGAACATACGCAAGGTAAGGTCTATCAGGTTCAACTCATCCTCTGAGAACTTCTTGGACAAGATACCGAACAGCGTGTAAGTTAATTCAGCATCGTTCTTACAATACTCCCCGTACCTTTCCAATTCATCTGGCTTGAAGTCCTCTCTGCGCTTGTTGATAACCGCAATAACTTCCTCACCCTTCACGCCAATTTCATACCGCTTTGCCAATGATGCCAGTGATCCACCAGCCTCAACGCCATGAATTGCTCGTGCCATACACAATGTATCCATGTAGATAGAAGGCGTGATATTAAAGAACCACTTCAGTATCGCCCCATCAAACATGGTGTTATGACACAGTAAGGCAGCGTTCCTCCAGTCATAGGTTAATAGATGTTTATGCAGTTCTTCCTTAGTGCCAGAGAACCACAGCGCAGCAGCCTCGTCGATCTTAATGCCAACACCTATAACTTCAAATCGTGGGTCACGAATGTATTCCTCCGTGGTCTGGGTTTTAAAGCCCAAGTCCCTATCGGTGTAATACGTTTCAAAGTCTAGCGTGATGATCATAGTCTGAGGTCTTTGCTTATGTTATCTATAGCGCGGTGATCACTTGGGGTCGCGCTAAGGGAAACGATCTTACCTGATGGGTGGATGCCCTTGATATGGTTATTACGCTTACTGAATATCCACCCACATCGCTCCGCGTCCTTTAATATCTTTCTAAGTTCTTTCCGGTTCGTCAGCATCTGATTTCTCCAGTTGGTCAAGGCAGTACACTTTCACCTTACGTGCAGCTACGATGATCTCGTCAGCAAGGTCACATGCTTCAGCCCATTGATGTGTTTGCATAGCTTCGTATGCTTTGGCGCGTAAGGCTTTTATATCCAGTATTGCTTGTGCGTAATCTTCCATATGTTCCCCTTTATTTAACGGTTTTCCAATCGTGCCACTTGCTAAGATTTCGCATAGACAAAATCCTAGTCTCTTTAACACGTTTGTTGGCAGTTTGGCGCTCGTAGGTTAGTGTTTCCTTAAAATCTGGCGCACATTGTTTTTCTTTCCAGAAGATTCGCAATGCCATCATGTTATTCAAGAACAAAGCTGCTGAAGTCAACGGATAGAAGGCGGCTATGTAGACTGATGCTGTCATATGAGGATATGGCGGCACTTCAATGTCTCTCAAGAAGTTTTCTATTCGCCCCATGTCTGGCGTGTTGCTATCGCAT
>Ga0181356_1001223_pt1 | contig 11193 bp, 13 predicted proteins | sample Fa13VDMM110SN_FD_130104 | JGI IMG/M metagenome (GOLD analysis project Ga0181356, IMG submission 130104) | Freshwater viral communities from Lake Michigan, USA - Fa13.VD.MM110.S.N | ecosystem: Environmental > Aquatic > Freshwater > Lake | place: USA: Michigan | collected 2013-09-24 | reverse complement strand
TTATGCTGCATTGAAGAATCAAGATTTAAAGTGGCAGTCCAATCGGGTGTAAAGAAGGGAAGAATCTGCTCAAGTATCCTTGTTCCGTCATTGGCATTTTTAACAAGAATATACATACTAAAACTAAAATCATACGGTACAGGCATGTACTGGTATTTTAATTTATTAGGATTGTCTGGATCTTGAACTGCAACTCTGTTGATAGTTGGCAGCTTACGCTCTGATGCATAACTTATGTCCGTCATCTCAAACCCTATTCTTGGTAGCTGAATAGCAACAGGTTTTGTTAGATCGGGATCCTGTGTGAGTCTAGAAATGAATTTCTGCTTTGGTCCGTACGATATAGGTACTTTTATTGTTTGAGTAGTATTAGTACCATCACTTTTCAAAATGTAGATGTCGTTAAATATTGTTCCAAACAAAACAACATATTTTTTTATAGTGTCGTGATAAAAAACTTGATTAAACATTAGTACGTTCCTCCCTCACTGAAAGGATCGATTTCAGTGAAGTCTAATATGCTATCCCCTTCAGATTCCAACTCAGCATTGTCAGAAATTGGATCCTGTGTATCCATGTTGAATGATTCTAAGATCAAATCAAACCCATCCTCATCTGCAAGTGCAAGCCCGGTCTCTAACTTAATTGCAAAATCAGTTAGATTAAATGTCAGATCTCTTTGCTTCTCATCAATTAAAGATATACCTGTGTTAAATATTTCATTATTGTATTCGAACAACTCACAAGTAATATCAAACGTCTGTAATGCTCCGAGTTGATAGAATATTGATTCGTGCTCTACAAACTTAATTTCAAATATCTTATTGTTTAAAGGAAAATAAACTAAGTCACCTTCTCTTGGTCTTGTAAATGTAGTATAAGCACCTACTTCATTATTAAAAGTTCTTCTTGCTACTGTAAATGTTATTTGATCTCTTATCTCTAAATTAAATTTAGAAAGAAAATCACCTTGACCTGCAAATCCTTCTACATTCTTAATATACATCTCAACAAAATATTGAGAGTTGAATTCTGAGTATGAGTCCTCACCCAGAATCAAGTCGTCATTGATTCTAGTTCTTGGAAGATAGTATAAATCATGACCGTACACACGAATGGATTCAACAACCAAATCTTCAATCAGTAGTTGTTCTTGGCTGGCACCAAAATTATTGAAATAGAATGAGGTAGCGATTTTATTACCCCTTACCCAATCATGTCAAATGACGGCAATGAGTAACTAGTAGCCATATCCTTTTCCATTGCTTCAATCTCATTAACAGCATCATTATAGATTTTGTCGCCGTTGAATTGAACACCGCCTGGTAATTGTAAACCACTAAACTTTGTTAGATTGGAACCCCATTGCTTTTTAATTAAAGCAGTTGCATACCTGGAAAGCCATCTATCTCCCCATGCATCTGTATAAGTATCAGGATCTAAAACTTGATATGCCTCTACAATTAAAAAGTTACCAACATTGACTTTGTTCCAATCCATGTCAACAAACAACTTATCTGTATGTCTGTTAAATCTGATTGGTTGTTGGCCTACAAGTAGCTGCTCAAGTAGCTGGATGTGTTGGAACATCATGTAGTAGGGGACCATAGACACTGAGGTAAGTGTGTATAGATCATTTAATGCGATTTGATATCGGATATCAAAAAGATTATTAGTGACCATAGGGTCACCAATGTTGAAAATTCTTACAGCTCCAATAACATTTTCAGGTAACGTGATATATTTGTCTATAACGTTGTTTGCTGTTATAGCGTGCTTGTAGTATATACGCTCTGTACCGTCAAAATGGTAGTCCCAGTAATATTTAAGGGATTCATCAATACGGTCTTCTACTTGATCATCATCAACGTTAATTTCGATTACAGGTTTACCCAGACTACGTAAACAGTATTCTTTGAATTCGGATCTTGATGCTGGGACGGCCATATTTACTCCTAGTTATAGACTATTTATACCAATAAAATTTACATAATAATCCTTACTGAAAACTACATGGCAACAATGTGAGCTCACACAGTACTACATCTCCTAGCCTTTATTTACCCTGACACCATAGGGAACCATTGCAACGTATTTTTGTTTTTCTAGTATAACCATGCTATTATAAAAAACCATTGATTTTAGATCACCAAATATACTCACAAGCTCTTTGTTAGGTTGACTGTCAATATGATCTCTGTGTAAAAAATCTACTAACGTCTTAACAGTTTCAATAAAGGTATTGGGTTTTTTCAATCCTCCACCATATGTTTGCCAGTAGCTTGTGTGAGTATCTTCTACAATGTAAGTACCTCCATCTTTCAGTCTTGGAAACAGATTGACAAGAGTCATTATCTGATCACTATTAATGTGGCTACCATCATCAATAATAATGTCAAATGAAACATCTGTATTTTTATTGAAGTGCTTCCAGTATTCCGGATCGCTTTGATCACCAAGATGGCAGAATATATTAGGCTGTCTATACTTGTAATCCATAATTTTACTATCTATATCTAATCCATGGATCTCACCATTGATAAAATATTTAGACCATAATTCTAAAGAACCACCATCTGCGACTCCTATCTCAAGCACAGTAGGGCTATTTCCAACATATTTTTCTAAATGCTTCTCATAGTCCATATAGTAGGTATTCCATTTGACGGATGTCTTTTCTAAATTTCTCATTGTATCAATTAATTTCATATCATGCTCTACTGGTTGCGTGTGAAAAATGGTATATAAAACTTTTTATGACCCCAAACTCATAGCCGTTATTCGATTTGGATATCATTTCAAAAAGAAGAGTGTCATTAGCACAAATTGGAAATTTTACAATATTAGGAAAGGTAACAAAAGTTTTCTTGTTAATAATTAAAGGCATGTACCATCCTGATGCATTGGGAGTATAGTCTGGCATATTACTACCGTACTCATTAGCAAAATTTTCAAACTTATCTTGATCAAAATTGTTCTCATCTCCACAGTCATGCTTTAAGCATGAAGGACCATAAAGTAACTTAACTGGATTCTTCTCCACAACGCAAGTTGTAAGTATCCTGTTAGGAGCTGCGTGGGTTGGAATCAGCACATCCCAGCCTTTAGAGACAACCATATCATCATTTATTAAAACAACAACATCATTCTTACACTTGTATACACCCTCATTGAATGCATAATATACGTCAGACTCATTGACTGTTAATATAATTTCATGAGGATGAACTGAGTTTTTGTAGATAGAATTTAAACAACGTTGTATTGTTTTGCTTTTAGAAAGAAACGGTATAAAAATAGAATACATTACAAATCTCCCAATATATTAAATGCTACAGTTATTCTTTCTTCCTCACCATTGTAAGGATTGACCCAATGATTGAGCCAGCTTGGAAAAAGTATAACTTGTTGTTTCTCAAATTGATTGAAGTATGTAAATTTATTCAAAGGGCTATTATTTAAACTGTAGACGAAGTGAGTCCCTCCATTAAGATCAGGACCGGCTCTACTGCTTATTTTCTTATCATTAAGTAGTTTTTCATCTTGTCTAATATATATTACTCCTGAAAGAAGACTATCATGATTATGAATTGGATTGTAGTCCCCGTTGAAGCAATAATTAATCCACACGTTTCCGAGTCGTAGATTGGTTGGTGATAGATTTTGTTTTCTTAAATATTGATTACCAATAGTTAAAAGATAATCTGAAAGTTTTGAATTCTTTAAGACCAATTGACTCATCTTGATTTGGTATGAGTTTTTACCAACTAGATTGGTTGAAAAATCATTTGATTCTACAAATACCTTATTTTCTAAGTTTTGTTGTACATTATCTATTTCCTGCTCTAGAATATTAAATGTATCGTTGGGAAGATGGTGACGTAGAAAATAACAACCAAAGGGGTTGAACATCTCTGTTGTAGAGCAATCAAATAAAATATCATCACATTTTTTAAAAAACAAATTATTATGTTCCTCTACTCTAGATTCAAATAAGTGATAGAACATTTGATCATTGTCTTTATTAATAAAGGTTGTTCCTATCCCGTACTTAATGCTTGGATCTGACAATTCCCATGCTGGACCTCCTAACGGTTCTTTCTCGTACGATAGTGGCATCAAAGTTTCTACCTCAATACCGCTCGACTCACAAAGATAGGTTAACTCTTCAGCAGTATCTCCCCTTGCAGTAGGTGCAAATGATGGACGACCAATTCTTTCAAATAACTCTTTTGAAAAACCTATGCACGACGAGCCTATGTAGACGTGTTTGTTGTTGTCTATATGCATGGACCTTTGAGCATTTCCAATCAATATATTCTTCTTAATTCTTTGAAAAATATAATCTATACTTTTGTAAGAAAGAGGTATACAGTCTATATCTAAAATTAAAAAATAATCATATTGATCTAATAGGTGTTCCATTCCATAGTCTAGGGATTCGTAGTGAGATATCAACCTGTTGGGTAAGTTGTATCTCAAAGGAACATAAACAATGTCTGTGTTAGAAGTAAATTTAGATACGACTCTAGAGTTGTAATCAACTAATTTTTGATCTATTTGAAAATTAAACGTTGTAAGAATACAGGATTTCATGTTTTATTTTCCTCCCAAAGTAATTTCCAGTTTGAGTAATTATCTAACTCTCTTTCAGACTGTAAATGAAATGCAACACTGTTGATTGGTAACATTCCAAGAACCCCATGCTTAGTAAAAAGATAATTCAAAGAAATATTTTCTAAATCACCATTAATTCCCACAGGAAGTAAGTCAATAAAATTATCATAGATGTCAGTGTGTTTCATAAACAGACTCTTACTGGTTAAAAAGGTACAAGCTATATCGTAACTCTGTATCCAGTATCTATTGGATCCTGGAACTATCATTCTAGGTGTTACCTTATACCGGTAAGTATCATTCCATAGGCTAGGAGCATTGAAAGATCCTATAATTGAATCTGTGTTGCAGTCTTGTTTTAACTGACAAAATAAACTGACCATCTCAAAAATAGATGATTCATAGAATAAGTAATCATCTTGAATTTGGTATACAAAGTCTCCATCTAGCTTTTTCAAATAATCATATGTTAGAATTATTGATTGTTTGATACCTAAATTTTCTAAAATGTCTAATTGAATGTTTATGTTTGTAGACTGATACTTGTTCAACAATACTTTTAGGAATGTTATCAAATCCGGAGAGCAAGAGTCGCAGACAATAATTATATTTTGTTGAATATTAAATGTATCATCAGTGTTGTTTAAATCAACAAAATTTACAGCTTTAAAAAAAGATGTCAAGCATCTTTTAGATATTTCAGTTTTACTGGTGTTGGTTATTCTCTTTGTAGTTTGATTTGTTTTTGTATCACATACCTGAACAGCATAATTTATTATCATCACCAAACTTTACTATTTGATACTTTTTTAAAATTGTTCTCCACAGTTTGACAAATACTGTTTAGTTGTTCTTGGCTGAAATCCATTAGTCTATCATTACTTCTTTGTGAAAAATCGCAATCAGAAAAACTAATCCGTATCGGTTCATATACGGGAGAATACTCGTTTCTAAATATGGTAAAATGATCTGGGTATGAAACATTGTTTTCAAACGTCGAACCCATTACAACTGTTCCAGGTTTATCAAAAGACCTTGCAATGTGCTGGCCAACAGAATCGATTCCTAAAAAATAATCGCATTGAGATATACAAGACATCCAAAACCTAAGATCTACATTCAAATCTTCTGCTGGTTTCCATGTTACATTATCTCCTGGATGTATGAATTGCTTCTCTCCAAAAAAGATTACAAGAAAATCTTTACTAAGACGATTAACTATCTTCAAATAGTCATCAACATCAAGACTTCTGACCGAGGTATCTGATGGTCTATTATTATTAATAGAGATACCACTTCCGTAAGGTTGAAATACTATAGTTCTATCTTTTTTAAATTGATCTTTTTTGTCGTTTATTAAAAATTGAATAGAATTTATTTCTTGTTTTTGAAGATATAGTTTGGGATAAATTATATCCCTGTGGTCGTTTGTTTCATTTATTTCTTCATCAAATACTTCAGCCAATGATTTTTGCTGAGTGTAATAACTACGTCTACTGTATGGTTCTGGGACCACCAATAGATTATCTCTAATGAAATTATCAAACACTCCTTTTTGATTTATACTGAAAGTTCTATTTTGTAGTAAAGGATGAGAGTAGTAAAGACTTTCCCAACCAGCTACTAAAACTTTGAAATCATTATTAGGATTAAGGTAATGAAATTTTTCCAGAGCTGGTATGGCAGAAATAACTCTGCCAGCTCCTCCATTGATATAAAAAGTTTTATTCATTAGTCCATACTTAAAAAGAAAAGCTGAGTCAATCTACCATCTCTTAGATTACTACCAAAATACTTATTTGATTTATGATAGCTATTTGCATCGTATAAAATTAATCTATTGAAAGAGTTACCGATGATATCATGCTCTTTGTGTGGAGGAGGAGTGTAAATAATTGTACCGCTATCGGGTGGAGGATTGGGTGTCAAAAACAGTAAACCAGCTACTACACCTATATCGTCTTTATGTACCCAACTATCACCATCATCGGCAGTTGTTACTTGAAAACAACTCCTTACTCCACAAGATCTACTGACACCAAAAAAAGTAGTACTAATGTTGTGTACCTGACTCAGTACATTATCCGCATATTCCCGGTCAAGATCAACAATAACATTAGTCCTTACACCAGGCCATACTGATGGTGTACCTGTGTTTGTCACAGTTTCTTTACAGGTGTAATATTTTTGTTGGAGTGCCCACTCTCTAACTACATGCGGATAAGGTAGGAAATTATCTATTATAATTGTTTTCATAATTTTTGACTTGGTTGCTTAATAATCATGGCCTTTAATTCACTTAATGGCTCATCCCAGTATCTAGGTCTTTTTTGTTTTAATATTTTTACACTATCACCATACCAAGGACTTCTTGGTTGTTTGTCTGAAAAACACCAAACATAGTATGAACTCATTGGGGTAAAAACAAATGTCTTTTTACCCATAGCAGCAGCTGCATGAGCAATAGATGTACAGGAGGTTACAATGATATCTAAATCATTAATGATAGACATAGTCTCATCAAAGGTATTCAAATATTTGTCATGTAGTGGAGTTATTTCAGGAATTTTATATACTTCCTCTGCCCCTGAATCTCTTTGGAGTGAATAAAAATCTGCATCAATATCTTTTAAAACATCCCATATCTTATCGAGCGGAACTGATCGGTGAAGATCATTATCATAATCAGGATTACCTTGCCATCTGATTCCAATTTTCAACCTATTGTTTTTCTTTATTGGAGTTGGATTGTTACTAGCTTTCAAGTAAGGACCACCCCATAGATCCTTGTATTCCAGGTTAAGAAGAACTGGAAGATCCATACTGTAGCACCAGTAGACCAACTTGTTATCTGGCTTTATATCTTGTAAATTGTCTATTGTCTGATAATTGTTTCTGTTGAATATACCTTTCAAATCTTTTCTATCAGTAAACCAATAAGCATCAATTCCAAGTTTTCTTAGATGGTTCATAAACCTTATGTTAATCAACTCATCACCAATGCCAGCTTCTGATCTAATTACTAATTTGTGATTGGATATTGGTTTGCCTGACCACTTTTCAAAAGGAAGAGAAGGTACACTCCAAAGATTCATCTTCCTACCGAAAGACAAGAATTTACGCAAGCCTTCTTGAAAGTTGTCTTTGTAGAGCTCGTACGTTCCTAAATTAAATTCTACTTGTTCTTTTGTCTTTTTATCTGTTCTTGGATCACTCAATATTTTCCTAAGTAATATCTCAGCTTCGTTTAATTTTCCAACTAAAAAAAGACAGTAAGCTTTTTTACTCATTACATCAATATCGTTTTTAGCAACTGTCTCAAGTATTGATATCTCTTCCAGTGCTTTTTCTGGATAAAAAGCATGAGCATAGGCATTAGCTAGATTAAGTCTAGATGTATATTTTTCTTCGCGCGTTACACTGCTACCAAGTGTCTTTTCTGCCCAAAATACAGACTCATTGTATTTTTTTATTTTAAAATAACTCATAGCTAAGTTATCATATTGTTCTCTTACATATGCATGACGACCTAATGCCTCCAGAAGAGATACAGCTGTTTCTTTTTCACCAAGATTTTTGAGAGTCTCACACAACACATCAATCATAATATATTACATTCATTTGAATTAATCATATGTATAAATTTACAGAAAAGAGTTAAATATTTCTTTTGAGTCTTCTTCCCATTCAGGATCCCTATCAAGAATAGTAGTTTCTCCAGGAGAATCGTAAGCATAGAACCCTGTCTGAACTACGGGAAAAAGATCTGTTCTCATTAGCATATCTGCTGGTGCAGATATTCCGAATTTGATTAAGTGTGATATCAATTGTCTCGCAACTGCTGGGTCAATAGCATAAGCATGTGCTCGACAGATGAACCTCCAGTTCTTTGTGGCCGCTGAGTGTGGTGGAAAACTAGGCCAACTGTCTTTTTGGTATTGTTCTAAATTACCAAGATATTGAATCTGATTCCAGCCATCATGCCAACTATATTTCTTGACCATAATAGCATCGTGCTCAAGAATAACAATAGGTAGATCCTGTGTTACACAGTGGCACCAAAGAGAATAGTGAGAAAATATTGTTGCAATCTCTCCAATAGTTAATTTGGAGTTCATTTGCTTTAACCATCTATACTGGTCTTTGTCTTTTGAGTGGTTAGGATAGTAAACCTCTGTCCTGTTAGTTCCATCAAAAGCGTCCCACACAACATAAGGCTGGCCAACCATGTCACAAGATTGTTGACATCTTGAAGATAGTTGCTGAGATGTTTCGTTATTTTTTATTGTGATGATATAGGCCACTGGATCATCCAGTTCCATCTTATAGTTCAAAGAATCAATTATCATGTTTAATACGAATAGTTTTTTTAAAAGGTATAACTACAGAGTATGTATTATTTTGTTCTACAAATTTTTCAATCTCTTTGTAAACTCTATACTCAACAAATTCTTTAAGTTCAATAATTTTTAGAAATTGCTTATTATCTTTATCTAGTTCAACAGATATCATGACTCCAACTTGGTTTGGTTTCATCCAAGCTGGAAATAGTTGCTGTGACCACGCGCATTGATAAAAAGAACAAGAATAAGGCCTATCTTTGTAAATTGAACATTTAGAATCAACTAAGAATACACAGGCAACTCCTTCACCCATCTTGTTGCCATAAACCCTATGCTGTAAAAGACCATCACAACAAGCAGTGCAGTCTCCACAATCCCTAAATGCTATCTCCATACTTCTAAATTTGTATATTGACTTAAAATATCTGGGGGAAGTGTGAAAGGGGTTTCTTCGTATGTAACCTTCTTCCTAACCTTGTGCAAATTTGACATTCCCCACTCACCATCTTCTTTTTTATAATCTATCTCAACATTATTAAAATTGTGAGGATAATACGGTTGGTTAATAAAATTATAAATTGATCTCAAAACACCTTCAGGATTCTTAGTTAAGATTTCATACTCACAGAAGTACATCATGTTACTATATATTCCGCAAAGGGATGACTTGATACTGTCATACGGAAGTCTTACAATCCCACCATCACCCATTAAACTAGACATGCGAGAATAAGCATGCATATCAACAGACTTGGGAAAAATAGTAGATATACTCATTGGATTGCCCTGATGCAATCTTTCAAACGAGTCAAGTATTCTGTTTATATCTCTAACACAAACTACAACTTTGGTGTATGGAAATACTTGGTTTAGCTGAGGTAGAAGATTGGTCCACAAACGATTTGTGTCGAATATAACTTCAGATTGATGGTCTTCGTAATAACTACTCACTACAGATCTAAGCATTCTTTCTGTTCTTGAGTGATCTACCTGACTACGCAATCCATCATTACAGCTTTCAAACAAAGACCTGAAACTAGCAAGCAAAGGACTAGATATACCCGCACTGAACCGAGGATTCTGTTTAAGTATAGATGATAGAAGAGTTGAACCAGATCTTGGTAAACCAGATATAAAATAATATTGTTTCATAATGTAATATAGTAAAAATCCAATAGGTCAATTTTCCAATATATTTTCTTCTCTGGGAGCTACAACAACAATACTATCAAGTTTTGCCAGTGTGGTGCTAGCATCAATGTTAAAGAACAATTGCTTCTCCCAATCAAAAGCTTGTTGTATGTGATTGTCTATCTGATTGCATATTTGTTGCAACTGCAATTTATTAATAGCTTTAAACTTATCGTTAAATTTGAAATTTATGGTATCATCTTCTATTACTGATAGTTTATCATAAAAACTTCTTCTGCTTTCTCTTCCTGTGGATATGTAAACAGTATCAGAATCTATAGTAAATTCAAATCCAGAAATTTCCTTAATATATCTCTCTGAACTTACAATACTTTTGAGTTCGCTTTTTACTATGTCAATATCTTTATATGCTTCTTTGTAAACAGCTATGGCTCCTTGTTCATTATAGCTCCAATATGGACCTGTAAGAAACTGCATCTTGGTATTAATTTCTGGAGATTGAGTTTGAACTATTTCTCTAATAAATACATTAGGAACAACTTCATACGGAATTTTATCTATATCAGACTTAAGAATTTTAGGTCTATAATCTAGATCTAAATCTTGTTCTATGACGGATGAAATAAACTCAGGATTCCAATCAATAGGTCCTAACAGTACTTCGTCATAGTTATGATGATATGTAACAACAAACATTAATTCTCCTTTATTACCAACATTCTTCTCTTATTGCTGCTGCAGTAGTACCGCCGGCATCAACTTGTTTCCAATTGGTACCACTCGATACTGTCTGCACTGGTGATGATTTATTAATTGTACTATTGTCGCCTAAGCGGCCATCAAAACTAGCATTTCCCCACAACCATAGTGTCCCGTCAGTCTTTATTGCTGCTGTATGATAATTACCAGCACTGACTTGTTTCCAATTGGTACCACTCGATACTGTCTGCACTGGTGATGATCTGTTAATTGTACTATTGTTGCCTAGTTGGCCTCTGCAAGCACTTCCCCATAACCATAGCGTACCATCGGTCTTTATTGCTGCTGCAGTAGTACCGCCGGCATCAACTTGTTTCCAATT
>Ga0181356_1001222_pt1 | contig 11196 bp, 27 predicted proteins | sample Fa13VDMM110SN_FD_130104 | JGI IMG/M metagenome (GOLD analysis project Ga0181356, IMG submission 130104) | Freshwater viral communities from Lake Michigan, USA - Fa13.VD.MM110.S.N | ecosystem: Environmental > Aquatic > Freshwater > Lake | place: USA: Michigan | collected 2013-09-24 | reverse complement strand
TTTTCCAGTTCAGGATTAGGAGTAAGGATGTTCAGTCGTTGTTCCACCTGTTCCATCCACTTGTTCATGCTCTTGCCGTTGATCCGGATGTCGGCCTTCTCGCCTTTTATATCGATCTGCCCAGATTGTTCAACCTTCATGTTATAGTCGGTAATGGAGGAGCCAATATTCACGCTGGTGCCGGTGATGGTGTTCAGATTTTGCCAAGGGCTGGTGGTATACACATTCGGGCTCAGGCCGGTATGACTCACCTGATTTATTCCACCTGTGGCACTCTGGGCAGCAGTGATTTGACCCCAAGGCAACTTGGCCTCTCTGCTGGACATGTTCCACTCATCATACTCCTGGAGATTCTTCACTGCCGACGCAAGGCCGCGCATTCGGCTTTTCATGTCAGCCTCGGCCTCTTGAACCTTGTTATTGACCTCTTTCAAGGTCAACGGACCAATAGTCGCTGTCTCGATCATTTTGCCGCTAATGCTTCTTTTTCTGCGGTGATCTCTTTGCGGCGTTCTTTGATGCCTTTGCTCATCTCCTGCAGAGCTTTTCTAGCACGAGCCGCTGCGGCTTTCACGCCCTTGGTTGTGAATTTCTCGTTTTCGGCGATGTAGGATTCGTAGCCAGCTACGATTTGTTCATGATTGGTCATTTGGGGTCTCCTTGATTATGACTATTGTCATGCCATCTGCCACAGCACGTTCTAGATCGGCGCTGTAGCTTTGTGCATTGAATTCGATAATACGCCCACGTCTGTTACCCAGCCAATCTTCCAAACATTGATCTTGTACCATGGGATGATCGTCCTTGGTGGCTCCGGCTGCTGCCAGTGCTTCTGTCATGGTATATTGGTGGAGTTCTCGCCCGGGACCGACGTAGTTTACTATCATCAAGTAATTATACTGACTGCGTCGGGCGTTGTCAATTAAATTGCCAGTATTTGGCACTCTTGATCAATCGAGATATATGTGTCGTCTCAACCATGTGTCCCATATGGTTATGTTTGAAACATCATGACTCCATGTGAGTTTAAATTGTTCAAATGCACGATGTTGATGCAACAGCATTCTGTTGCCCGAGGCATGTGCATGTTCTATTTTGTTATCGCGTATCCAGGATCTCAACACCGATTCTGCTTGTTTTTGATTATGCAAAATCACAATGTACAGTGGTTCAACTGCACGATAACTGGCTATGGACATTTAGTGGAAAGTGGTTCCCGGAGGCGGGGTGGATATGTGGTCGGTATCATTATTTACTTGACTGTGTATCACTGGGAATCTTTCATCCAGTTCAATGTACGAATCATCATATTCAGCAGCCACATCATTGGTCACTCCCAACAGTCTCATTATGGCACCTGTATGTACTTGTCGTATGCCAATGTCGTACAGCACTGCCATCACATTGATCATGGTCAGTTGGATTTTTTCTTTGAATTGGTCGGGATCTTGCATACAAGTAATTATCACACAAAACAAAAAAGCGGCCAATAAGTACGCTTGGTTGGTTGAGCTGGATTGCTTAGGCTACGGTGCTGGTTAGGTGAACCATTGTTGCGTAAGCGATTGCTTGATTTGATTCCAAAAAGTTCCTGGAATTTTTTGGTGATCAAAAAATAGTACGGCTGCATATCTTGGTTGATCTGTGTTGTTCACCACACTGTGCATGAAATTTGTAATATTAACAATGTAAAAATTTCCTTTACGATGATGTAAATATCCGCTTGGGTAGATTTTAAAACAAGGTGGAAAATCATGTAAAGGTATCCAAAGATAATTCATTGACAAACTGCTATCGGGTACGAGATCCATGTGTGGTTGAAGAAATCCGCCCGGCTCTAATCTTAGTATGTCCAATCTACTGATAGATAGACCAATTTGATTTAAAAAAAGTTGTAGATCAGGTACGGAATCAGGCAGAGAATTAAATGTGGATTGATATATTACTGAGTTGTGGTCTGGCACTATTTCTTTATATTTGTCTGTGGTTCCTATCACTGGCAGATTGGTCCATCCCCTGCTGGCAGCAGATCTAAACCATTCAAATCCAAGATCTTTATTTTTTTCCTCAGCAAACAAGTTCGCCGTGCTGGTGTGAAACAAATGGTCGTTGTCCAATAACCACTGATAAGTTGCAGCCGGATCAAAACCAATATCAATTTCCACATGAGGCACACATGTGTTTTGCCAAAAATTATTTAAAACTTGATCCAATGTCTGATCAATACTAAAATCAGGAAAAGTCGAATTGTGGAATTGTTTGGTGAATTCGTTCATCATGCAAAATGCTCGGTACACCATTGCCAAATTGGTAAATTAAATTTTAATGTCCAGGTCCCATTCAATCTTAGTTCTGTGCAACGATGGTATTTTTCCTGTATTTCGTATCCCTGATCATGCATCCGACTCACCCATTCTTGGGTCATGCTGTGCCGAAACTCCGGATCAGAAATATATAAGGCGGTTTCAAATTTTATATTGTCAATTTCTATTTCTCTAATTTTTACCCAATGCTCAATGTATTCTCCGTCGATTTCAACTGTGTCATTGTCGGTTTTGTCACGCATGTGTATTGAAAAAATATTTTGCGCAGTTAGCTCGAGATCAAACTCAATGATAGAATTTTCTTGTGTGCCACTGGCTTGGAAAATAGTTTCATTGACCGGATATACTTTATTATGGTTTAATTCAAACTCTATCACAGGTCTTCGTTTGCCCCAGTGATATTCTACATACAATAGTATTTTGTTCATGTCATACTTAGCTTCCTGCCCCACGAGATCCAAGAGAAAAGGCCCTTGCGGGCCTTTTGCGTGAGGAATCAGTGCCCGATGATTAGGCTGTTGTTTCCATGGTCACAGTCTTGGTATCAGCCTTGGCTTTGAGCACCGTGCTGGCTTGCACTTTGACTTCGCCTTTCTTTGCCAGCTTGCTCTTCTCTGCCAGCTTGTTAGCTACAGCAAAGCCTGCATCGCCGTCAGTGATGCCCAGGGTCTGCAAGTGTTGCAGAGCTTCCAGCTTGGTCATTGCACGGGGCAATTCAACCAAGTTAATGTTGGTGCATCCTGCCTTGTTCAGGATCTTCACACGCGCCACCATGTCGTTGGCGAAGCGAGCCTTGGCGGTGCCGTCGGCGTTAGTTGCAGTACCTGCTACGGTAAAAGTTTTTTCTGTTGACATAAGTTGCCTTTCTAGTTGCCTGTTGTTAAAAAATCATGCTGTGTTTGTGTTTGCAGCATATCTAAATTATAGCACAAAGAGGAATTGAAGTCAACCACTTTGTGCTATTTAGATCTTTTATTTGCTCAAATTCTGAGCGTTGGATTTGATGGTTTCCACCCCATGGTCGGCCATTCGAGCCACGCCCGTGAAACCAACCGAAGCTACCACCACTCCGAATACAAAACCAATTACGAATTTGGTCATATCAAACTTCCTTTTTTGGCACTGCGCCATCTTTCAATGTTTTCAATACTTGACGATTACGCTCGTCTTGTTCTTTGCGGCCTCGCTTGGCGTCAATGTTTCGATCAACCACCAGGCGGTCGTATTCCCGTGCCCACATGATACCTTGCATGAAATGATCGGCATCTTCAAGTGAGCCAGCAAACAGCTGAGCATCACGAGTGTAAACGGGCAATGAGTCTTGATCCTTGGGGATCAATGATACATTATCCTCATTATAGTCATTGTGCCGATACTGGGCAAACTTCATACCCAGTCGGTGGGCTCGATCTTCCAGTGCCCGGACCTGTTTAATTGTGTTCCAACCGGTCATGATCAGCCTTTCACGGCTTTGTTCACGCCAGCACCAAAAAATGCCAGACCTGCTACACTTACGATCAAGTACATAATCATTTCGCCATCAGTGGTGCTGACATCAATGCCATCCACCCCAATCAACAACATGATGATACCCCATAATTGAAACAACATGTTATCCCTCAATCATTTCCGGGCCAGCTTCCACTGAGCAGGACTCCAACCAATCATAAACCAGGCCCACTGGGCAGCCCAACAGCTGAGCAATCTTGGGCGGGTACGTGACACCGTCAATGTACAGTTGCTCAATGTCGTAACTCAAATCTGCCATTTTGCTCATACAGTTTCCTTTTGGTTAGTTAATGCTTCTGTCAGCAGGGTCAAACTCTTGCTCAACAGTGTGTCTTCATAGGTGTCACCACAATACCACACACCATCTTTCATGATGTAGTAATACTCAGCACCGCATTCACCGCACAGTTCCAAGAACTCGTCAAAGCTTTGGCTCACCTCAAACTCTTGACCCTTTTCTTCGCGATCACGCATGTAGAAGGTGGTCCAATTCTCGGTCAATTTTTTGTATGCCTGTACTTCTTCGGCACGCACTTCGAACTGGCTAAAGGCATGCTTCTCACCAATCTCTTTGCCCAGGGTGCTCATGTTGCCTAATGCTACCAGGTGGTTGGCTCGACCACTGTTATAGTGCTCTTGCAGGATACGGCCATTGTGCGACAGATAGCCATCCCAGTGGCAATAAACGCTCTTGCACTTGTCACCATGCATCACACCAATTCGACTACGTGTACCCATTTCGGACTCCTGTTTGTTGCTGTGTATGTGTGTATTATAGCACTTTGGCAATTATTGGTCAACCGTATTACGCTTGCCAATCAAAGTTTGATAGACCGCTTCTAGCACAGCGGTGTCTCTGGCTTCTTCGTAGGCTTCTTCTAAAGAGATAGCCTCCAGCATGCTTACCACCGTGGGCCATGACAGTTGATGCACTTTGGCAACCATCACAATGCCTTGGATGGCTGAATTGCCGGCGTCAGTGTACATTCCGTAGCTCATGATTATTCTCCGTCTTTCATCATGTATTCGAACAGGATCCACTTGGCACGATTCAGCAGTTGGCGCTGATCTTCGATGGTGTTGAAGTCTGGCTGTTCATATGCCATCATCTCTTGTGCGTCACTCATCAGGCTCGCAGCCATCATAGCAGGACCCGAAAAGCGGAAAGTGATTGACGATTCCACTGCTTCGCGCATGCCTGCTTCAGTCACGCCATACATGCGGACTTCGCGTTTCTCTTGCTCTGTGAGTGCTTGGTAAGTTGCTGTTGCCATCCGGGGCTCCTTATTGCTGAACATGTGTGTATTATAGCATTTCGGGCATTATCGATCAACCGATTTTCCACACAAAAGTTGCGATTTTGTGTGGGTTTTTTGCAACATTTAGTTGTTGTTTTTACGCCACAGATTCCGCGGAAATTTCCACTATTTCCGCGTCCTCCAACTTGACAATATTTAGATACCCAGCTGGTTCTCTGCTCATGTAGCAGTCCTCGTACTCACGAACCAGCTGCACAGTTTCGCCCACCTTGCTGCAATACCACATGAGTGAATCACTGCACCGTATGATCTTGAGTGCTTTCATTTGCTTGCGGTTTCAAACAGTTTGGGATCCAAGCCAGCTTCGGTTTTTTTCTTTGACTTGACTTTTGGCTTGGCCACAGCACTGGGATCGCGTATGGTTTCCAGCACCCCTTGCTCGTACTTGTCATCGGGCACAGTCTGCACATCATCAGGCAGCTGAGTGGATAACTGCTTGTGGTCAGGTGTGACGATGTTTTCGCCAGCTTGACTGATACGAGTCTGCGCGATTTCAAAATACTTTTCAGTCATTTCGATACCAACAAAGTTGCGACCAGTGAGTTTGGCACTCACGCCGCAACCGCCAGATCCCATGGTAAAGTCCATCACAGTGTCACCGGGATTGCTGTAAGTCATGATCAACCAATTCAGCACATTGGTGGGCTTCTGTGTTGGATGCACAGTCTGTTGAGCAGAGAAGTTACGTGAGGCATGCAAGATGCTCTTGGGATAGCGTGTGCCCAGATTCTCACCGCCAAGGAACGCTTTCTTGAAACCATATCCATGACTGTTGATGCCTTTGCCGTAGCCCTTGACTTTGTCCTTGGCTTCGCGCTTGTATGCTTCACCAGTTTCCATGATGGGGTTGTATGTGCCACCAGATTCACGGCTGAAGATCATGATGTTCTCATGTATCTTCTGCGGACGGAATTTGGCCAAGCCCGGACTGCCACACTTGTTTTTGTTCCAGATCAGTTCATGTCGGAACCATTCCACCTTGCTGGCAATCACAAGACTGGTAAAAGGCTGACTGCCAAAGATCACGATGTTGCCTTTGGGCATGACGATGCGTTCCAGTTCTGCCCACATGGTCTTGAAATCCAACACCTTGTCCCATTCAATGCTGGTAGTGCCGTAGGGCGGATCCACACAGACCATATCAACAGATTGGTCAGGCAGTTTTTTGAAAGCCTCGAAGCACGGCTCGTTGAATAATGTGATGTTCATGTGTTACTTATTTTCCTTGTCTTTGGCTGCTTTGGCTTTGAGATATGCGGTGTGGTGGTTGATTCCCACTTTCCATTGATCTGCTTTCATGACCCAGCACCGAAAGGCGCCATCCAATATGATATTAGCAAACACTTCGTCAAATGGTCGATCGATAAGAGCAGATGCGTGTTCTTTGTCCCAATGGATCTGCAGATTGTTGGTGGGATTTTTGCCCCAGTGATTGATCTGTTTGACCCCTCGCACCATGACCTCAGAGAAATCCTTTTTGTCAAGGCTAAGATACCAGTAGTCACGATCCGTTTGTGCCTTATGCTTGACCACCAGCTCGGCAAATTTGTTGTCGGAGATTTTGTTTGCGATCTTCATCTCTTGAAACTGTTCCAGGGTGAGATTGGTCAGTGCCCACAGCAGACCCAGTTTGCTGAACGCATTGTCCGAACTGCCCGCGCTGGTCTTGATATTGACCACGTGCTCGACATCACAATCATCCACCACCCACATGTCACCAAAGCCGCGCAACATGCCTTCACGGATGCGATGCTTGAACTTTGGTTGTGCTGTGAGCCAAGTGACAATACGGTTCTCGTCTTTTTTGCTATTCACACGACCTTCGGTGTCTTCAGTCACAGCCGTGAGGCCTGCTGTTTTCAGTGCTGCAACAATGTCGTTGAGGATTTCAGGGGCTTTTGGATTCATGATTTATATTAGGGTTGGCGGGGGATTCTGTAGGTAACACCTTGTGCTGTTACAACTTTGGCAATGCCTACTTTATCGTAGTCGCTTTCCAGCAAAGCCAGAGTCTTACGATCACGAACTTTTGCATTATCCACTTTGATTGCAATGAATTTGCCACGTGGGTTGATGTATATACCTTTGGCATAATACACTATCTCAAGACCCAGTTTGATTCGCTCAGCACGAGTGCGCTCTGCGTCTGTGTAATGACTCCACATTGCTGCGGCCCGCATGCGAGCATCACGTGCTGCTGCATAAGCATAATAACCTGCGCTTTGTGTGTCCAGTTCTTTATTTTGCATGATCTTAAACCTATTTCTTAGGTGGCTCAACTACCGGAGTTGCGGCCCTGAACATCTGGACGCATATGGCTCGCATGCCCTGGGCCTTGGCCTCTTGTGCGGCTTTTTGGCATGCTGCATCTTGATCAAACTGCCCCACATAGGCGGTGCCTGATATGCCTAACCCAATGAGAGCTAGTGTCCAGAACATGCTCACATGCTCCAGAAAGTTTCGCTAGCGGGCGAGCAGCACAAAGGCGTATTCACATCTTCCTGGTACTCGATACCGCTCATGAGATTCTTGCGAGTGACCGTGCGCGGTTTGTAATGTTGGGTATCAACAATGCTCAACTCAGCAACCGACCAACCCGATTTGTTGCACAGACGAGTGCGGGTGGCGCGGGCAGCACCAAAGGTCTTGTAGGAACGGGTCCGATTGGGGCCGTCAGTAACAATAAGACCAGTAGTACGAACGATAATGTAGTAACTCATTTTGGCTTCCTTTTTGCTGAACATGTGTGTATTATAGCATTTCGGGCATTACCAAGCAACCGATTTCCACACAGAAAGTTGTGATTTTCTGTGACTTTTTTACAACTTTTAGTTGCAAACTGAGATTCGATTTCCAAACTCTTTGTGGGTGTAATAATCAATCAATTTGCGCTGGATCATGGTGAGTAAATCGCCCACATCATCATCCACAATAAATCGAACAGGGCAATGGCTCCAACTGCGGCGTGCTTGGAATTCAGCAAACCACTGGCGGTGCTGTTCGGAAGTTGAATCAAATACCACCCAAGGGCGACCGATAAATGAAAGTTTGCTCATTTGATTTCCTTATTAACAGTTGATATTGTAGCTGATTGTGTATTATTGGTCAATCTATACGATTGCTCGTTTTTTGAGATTGAGTGGTTGTCCCAACACCCGATCCCCCAGTCGTCGGATGGTATCTGCACCGGTCTGTGGGGAACTCTCGAACATGTCTTCGATGTCTTTGGCTGTGATGCCTTCAGTGGCTTCCACAATGTAGATCTCATAGTTGCGCTGGCTGTTGTATCTTGCCCGCAACATCAGGTGATTGAGATTGGGCAGCCGAGATTCAACCTTTTGCCCTTTCAACGCTGCCCACACTCGGGTTTGTTCGTCCTCAGTGATATCCGCTACCACTTCCAGACCGTTGCAGTCCCACATCACAACAAATTGATGGTTCATAAGCGGAACCTCTTCAATGCCTCACGGCTTTCTTCAAGTCCGGTTATTTCCAACAGGCCTTCCATGAACTCATGCATGAGTATCTGTTGCAGAGTTCGCACTTGCAGTTGATCTGATTCTGACAGTTCTTCAAACCAAGACTCATACTCAGATATGTCTTTGAGCCCCCACATTTCTTCCAATAGACTCACTTGATGCTGGTCAAGGTCTGTGATAGATATTTTCTTGTTCACGATCGACTCCATTTCAATTGATAAAAGGTTGCCAGGGCCGGATCTCGGAATCCAATGATCACTTTTCTTACATTTTTTCCGAACAGTGTCAATTCGTTTATGGTGACTGGATCCGCAGCCTTGGGAATGTAGCACCAAGTAAAATCCTTGTCCAGTACTAATCCAGCAGATCTCAACACCCACGCCATTTCCATTCCTCTAGCGGCTCCAATGTCTTCAAACACCACTTCGGTCCACATGGTCAAGGTCTTGTGATATATTCTTTGCGTATCAACATATCACAACTTGCCCAATCTCTAGTATAGTAAAGCCTGGAATCATGTATGTCAAACTGATTGCAAAAGCTCTGTCCATATCTCATACTTTGCAAGGCGTCCCATGTGTATTGTTTCTGCCAACGTTCATATTCTGTTAAACTTATTGATATTTGAGGGTGGGTTTCTCGGGTCAACTCCCCGACCATGTTTGCAAAAACAGTATCTCCCATTGCGACCTTCCAGAGTTTAAGAAATTTATACTTGTACAGTTTTCAATTGCCAGGTGCTGGCTTGATCTTCGTGGCCGATATAACCACGTGGATTACATACAACTCTGCAGGTGCCAATCATGTAATCAAACTCGTGATGAGTGTGACCATGTGTCCATAGTTGAATCTGTGGATGGTCCAGCATGAGCTCACTGAGGTCCGAACTGTAAGCACCATTCACAATGACCTCATCCTGGTACCTGGGATGGGTACTTAATTTGCTGGGCGAGTGATGCCCAACCACCACAAACCGGCCTGTGGGATTCGCAGCCACAGCCGCACGGATCACTGCCAACATAGCAGTATGATCATCCACAGTATCCTGTGGATGGAATCTACGATTACCATACCGGATGATACGGAAATCATTCATCACTCCAGCTATGTTAGACAGCGTGATCGGGTCTTCACGGTTCATGTCAGTCCATAGCGTACCGCAAACAAAGGTCGCATCACCCAGGGTGATAGTTTCTTTTTCCATCACATGCAGATTAGTCAAGTAACTGAGCTTTTCCTTCAGGCGCGGCACTGTGGTCACAAAGTCACCGTGATAGTGTTCGTGATTGCCTACAATATATATCACGTGGGCAAATTGTGCAGCACAGGATTCAAAGAACTGATGATATCTATGGCTCTTGGTATGTTCGCCCAGCAAGTTATGCACATCGCGATCTGACAGATCACGTGCGATACAGATATCGCCGCTGAGAATTAGAACCTCAGCACCATCTGTGTTGTTGATTTCTAACGCTCCAAATTCTAGATGGATGTCACTGGCTACTGCAATTTTCACTTCATGCCTCTCTCAATTGTTGGGCCACGGGATCTTCTTTGACTATGCCTGCTTCACGGCCCGGATAGCGTTGTTGGAATCGTTCAGCCACCTCTGCCATGTTTCGCCCCATGCACACAAATTCTTTTGTGAGTATATTATAGCACATGAACTGCCCATCCACAGCTTCAACCTCTAGGATAATTATCTTTTGGTTGTCTAATTTATCCACAAACTCTTCTACTTCGTGATCTGTCTCATTGAACTCACGCCAGGCTCGATAGATGTTGATCGCCTGAAGGATCATCACACCAAGAACCACACCAACGAAAACAGGTATAATAAAGTCTATCATGATGTAGTTATGCTTTACGGATGGATTCCATGGTGATCATCTTGCCCAGTTCGCGTTCAAAATCCAGTTCATCCGGGATCACATAGTGGCGATATTTGTTGTCGTCGGTGCGGCGGTCGTAGTGTCGGAATGTGATGATCTTGCCACCGATTGCACTCATCACAGTGATGTTCAAGCCTGCGTGACCATCCACGGTGGATGAATCGATTCCAATGGATCGTCGAGGTTTGATTAGAGAATTGGCTTCCATACTGGTCAATCCTGTGCTGGCATTTTCCCAATCTTCTCGAACCCACTTGACGATCATGCGTTTAAACCAGTTCATGCTGCTTTCCTTTGTTGGAGATATTGTTCCCATTGAATCCATTTGTTCTTGACCAAGAAGCCCCAATCGCGTTGTTTGCGCCCGGGCATGAACAATGTCCAGCAAGTGATGTTGGGATCCAATTCGATCCTGTGATAGGTATTGGCCCGGGCAGTACGGAAACTGCCTGCACCGCACCAGCGTGATACTTCGCCAATCTTGCGTCCTTCGGCATCGAAGGTGGGGCGCCATTCCCAATAGCCACCTTGCAAGATCAGTGTGGCAAATGACCACGGATGATCATGCACATCGTCCGGATCTGACTTCAAGAACTTATGCACAAACACATTGAACGGAAATGTCTCACGGTCTTTGAGGAACACATAGTAGCGTTCCAAGTAAGGTTCGTCA
>Ga0181356_1001217_pt1 | contig 11217 bp, 19 predicted proteins | sample Fa13VDMM110SN_FD_130104 | JGI IMG/M metagenome (GOLD analysis project Ga0181356, IMG submission 130104) | Freshwater viral communities from Lake Michigan, USA - Fa13.VD.MM110.S.N | ecosystem: Environmental > Aquatic > Freshwater > Lake | place: USA: Michigan | collected 2013-09-24 | reverse complement strand
GGGTCAGAGTATCCAGTGACGCTGGAACGTTTGGCGGAGAGTATAGGATTCGAACCTATGCGCCACTTTCGCAACGACAGTTTAGCAAACTGCTGCCTTGACCACTCGGCCAACTCTCCATAATATGGTACACCGTACGAGATTTGAACTCGTGTACCCGCCGTGAAAGGGCGGTATCCTAACCCCTAGATGAACGGTGCGTAAATACTCGATGCTGCAATTTGAAATTCAATTTAAAAACACTCCAGCTCTGCTTTGTCAGTTGCATGATACAGAGTTGGCCACTCGCTACTACCACTTGTTAAAACAACAATATCAGGATGATTCCCGACCCATCTTTCGAGACCCTCAACGCTATGATTTAACGTATTTTAAAGAACTTTGCGTTAAAGGTCAACAGATTCTTGGCTGGGATTGGGCACGTGATGTTTACGATTTAGCAACCACTGTTCAGTTGCACAAAGACATTGAAGCGTATCTTGCACACGGCTATGAAAATATTCCCAAAGAACACGATGAGGTGCTACACGAACTACATTTTGCTTTGCATGCCATTGAATCCGGCTCTCAACGATCAACTTGGTTGCAAATTGAATGGCACAACGATCTAGGATTTCCAATCTCAGCTGATGAGTATCCAGGCAAAACAACTCTTAATTTTGGCGATATACGATTACAAAATCCCTATGTAGGACATCATCCACAATTCATATATCAACAACGAGATTCGGCAAACATCTCACAGACTTGTCGGTTTCATGATTTCTGCAAGCCAGGCATCAATCTTGTAATAGAAGATGGCGGCGAAGATGTGCCAATCAACTGGGAACACTACCTTGCTTTTTTTCGACGTCATGCCAGTGAGTTTTTGGCACAGCACAGTGAAGAAAAACTCTGTAAATTCACCGGACATCCCACAGTGGGCAGCATAGTGAATCTTGAAGATTTTCGCACTGTGTTAGACAATTCCTATCTTGAGTTTGACAGTATAGTGTTTTAAGTCAGGCCGAAAGATGATCTTTTTTAATTTCTCGAACATCACACTTCAGCAACTCTGCCGCAGAGTTCTTTAGCACCAACCGCTTGTTGTTCCAATCACGTATGGCTATGGCCCTGCGTCCGATCTCTTCCAAGGTGAGCTGATGTTCAACTCCGGTCTTGAGCTGCCATTCAGCATTCCAAATTTGCCTGTGAATATCAGTGAGTTCCTTGATGTGCTGATCAACTTCAGGCGAGGTTTCAAACTTTGCCCACTGTGTTTCATACCAAAGTAACTCTTCTTGATTGGCAGAAGTTTTTTCCCATTTCAAACGGGCAATGCACAATCTGTCAATTAGTTCCAATGCTGGAAAAAAGCTCACGTGTTTCTCCTATCTAATAATTCCAACCAACGTCGTATGTCTCCATGCAACGTGGCCATCATTGCTTCGCGACTGCCAAACAATACCAACTGTTTTTTCTTTGCATCTATGTAATAAGGTGTGGTGAGCTTCTTGTCAAGTTCTACCATGAGCCTGTGATTGGCAGGTGCATTGATCTTCCAATTCTCAAACTCCAATACACCTGCCATTATAGCATATCCATCGGGGGTAAGTCTATAGCCACCCGTGCCACGAAAATTTTTCCACCAAGCCAACATGGCTTCGTTGACACTGATTTTTTCTGAATCAGGCAACAATGCAACCAAACGTGCAGTAAGGTCGCGTCGCTGCATGTTCATTATGTGGGGTAAATCTGATCGCCAGATTTCAACAACATCACTGAAAATTTATCTGTTTTGAATTGTGTGTTGAGCTTTTTTGCAAGATTGACTGCATGTCCAGGATTTGAAAAACTTGATTTTTTATACTTGGGCCCAGGGAATTGCGTCAGCATGTTGGCAGTTTTGAGATTAATGGGTTGGCTATCAAAAAACACAGCCCAAACTCCATCACTGGCTAGAATCTGCTCAGTTTTGTAAGTTTGTTTGTCAGTTAATTCAAGCAGCACTTGTGGCTTCGGACGCGACATTGTTGTCTCCAATATATCTAGCTATTATTTATACCTGGAATCAACGCTAGAATTTGGGGGCAACAACTTCAATTTGCATGGGTTCTTGTGCGGCTGCAGTGGTTTGCTGCTCTAGCTTCATCAATAACTTAGTGATGTCGGCGTGTAGATCTCGGGCATCTTGTATGGGCATGGAAAAATCACGCTGCCCTCGAGCCTCAAAACTTTTGAGTCTATCAACAAATCTTGAAATGTGTAGACTCACTTGGCATCCTCTTCACGATGAAACGGGCCGCGATATTCGTATCTTTGTAAAGTGATCAATTTGGGGTTTTGTTGCACACACCAGGTGTTGTTTTGCCTTACTGCATACCACCCAGCTGCATGCCATGATTTACTTTTCTTTGTTTTGGTAAACAATGGCAAATGTTGCTTGACTTCGTACATGGCATTGTAGGATCGGCAACCAGTATCAAAACCATACACAGATGTATCTTTGGGTGCGCGACTTGCGGTGATGGATTCAAAGTCAATGCCCACACGACTTTTGACCATGCGGATGGTTTTAAACTTTTGAACCTGATCGTTGATTTTTACTTCAAAGCCATCATTTGTGGCTTCGATGTTGCCAACTTTTTCGTCGCCCTTACGCAGGATCCAAAATTGGTTTTCTATCACTGGTTTTGCTAGTATTATCATTGAGTGCTCCTGGATATGTTGCATTGAGCCAGCGACCATACTGCTCGGCCGACTCAGATATTTTTACAAGATCGTGTCGTCCACAAAACTTCATAAAACGTACACCAACTTGTCCAATGTCTTTGTGCGAGACTTGTTCTGATATTGCGCTGTCAACTTTGGTTTTGATCTCCTCGGGTTGTGCGGTGAGATCTACCAAGGTCACGTTTCTGTTGTAGTCGTCTAACACACGATGTTCTTCACCGTTGTGATCAGTCCAACGCTGCAACATCAAATTGTTCCATGCATATCCTTTTGCATGACGATCCGCATAGGCTTCTTGGAGGCCAACTTTGTTCTTGGTGCCTTTGGTTCTAACTCCTGGATAGGCCGAGAACACATTGTCCGACGCGTCGCCACGCATGCATTTTTCAAACAGCAGCCATGTGGGATCTGGAACAGTCTTTGGTGCTTTGGTTTTCTTGTCAATCACCAGTTTGCCCTTGGCATCAAAAATTCCTTCTAACGTAATAAGTTCATCAGTGATACCATTGAACTGTTGTACATTATTGGCCAACAGTTGAACAAAGTCTGTGTCTGAACTCACCACAAAGTGTTCATCATTGGGATGCAATGCAATGAAACGTGCAATGACATCATCGGCTTCGGCTTCGGGGTGTCGGATTGCCGAACAGTTTGTTTGTTCAATAATAAATTTACAAAAGTTATCATAGGTTTCCCAGAATAACTTATCTTCTTCTTGCTCGGATTCGGTCAATGCAGCACGAGCTACAGCACGATTCTTTTTGTAAGGTTCATAAAAATCTTTGCGCCAGCTACGACCTTCCAACGCAAACACCACATGGTCGGCTTGAAACTTACCAACAACTTTGTTGATAGCTGCCAAGGTAATGTGCAAAGCATAGCCGACTTTTTCTTCAGCTGACGCAGCACGGAATGCCACATGCCTGGCACGGAAAAACATGTTTGCAGAATCAATCAATACGTATCGCATATCAAGGTACCAGTTTGTGAGTGTGTACGTAGTTTAACACAAATTTAGCCCAAAAGCAATGGGCATCCGCGCCGAAATGCCAACTGTCTTTGTTAACAGTTTTGTAACCATTTTCACGCAGCATTGTATTGAATGTAAAATTTAAATCGTAAGGCCCCAGATAGTTGTTGTGCCAGTCTTGTTGATAACGAAGCCCGTCAAACTGCTGATTGCCATTGAAAAACACATGAGGTATGTTTCGGTCCAGCATCTCGCAATGCAACTTCCAAATTTTGTGATGCCAGAATGCTCGACGTTCTATCCAGTTAATTGATCTTATGAATTCCTTGTATTGCTCTTGATGTGACTCTGGTACCGAGTCGGCACCTGACAGCCCAACTTGGTAGAATTCGCCATCAATTTCCCATTCTTCTCGTTCCCAGGTGCTCCATTGAATCACCATTAGAACATCGTCGTTGGTTGCAGTTTCATCCATCCAACGACGAGTAGTGCGCATAATTCTTGTATTGCTGGCACCTGACTGTGCATCGCAGTCTAAGATGGCGTTGAAATGGTTGGCTAGCTCACACCCGTAGCTCACACGTTCGTTAGCAGGATGAGGACGCTTACCTAACCCATAGTAAAATGGGTCGTCCTCGGCCCATCCATAAGGTACAGCAGCTTCGGCTGCTGCGGCATGGCTATCTCCGTTGACATAAATTATCATTGTTTTTGCTCAACACTGGGATTAAACTGTTCAACTGACCTCAGTGAATCCGCCACCCAAGTTAACAGATTTGGTAAATCTCTGAGGATTCATGGCTTCTTCCTGCTCCCAGGTTTCCAGCACCACATGCCTGCATACATTTTGGAACCAACGATCCACAATGACATTTTCCTCTTCATCGGACTTCATTTGATATCCGGCACGAGTAAGATTGGTAATAAATTTGTCATTCCAATCTAATTCAAAACTGCCTTGATGTAAGTTAGCAGGATCTATGTCCATGCTGATGATAGCAACATAAGGTTCACCTTTTTCGGTGGCCAGCTCTTTGGCTGTTTTTGGTGCCGGTGCTGACGCCCTAGTGCGTGGCTCAGCCGGGGTCTTGGCTGCTGTTTTTTTTGGTTTAAAAAATTTGTCGAACAAGCCCATATTATCCTTTTAATTTTAACAACAAGAACTCGCCACGAGCATACCAACGGTCTTCAATTTCTACTGCACCTGACGGCCCATAGGTTGATCTTCGTGCTCGTACTGCAATTTTGCCCCATAACATTTGTCCACTAATACAACATCGCCGCGGCCAAACGCTTCTTTGATATTCTATTTTGGCGCTTTGTAAAAACCACAACTTAGAGTTCTGATATTGATCTGTATAAAACAAATATTCTTCCCGACTAGGTGACTCATTGTTCAGTATGATCGAGTCGTCCCCAACGTATCTTGAGCCATATTCTTTCATGAATGTAATAATCAATACTTAATAAAATGTGTAATGCTGTGGCAAATCCAGTGGCACTGCTGATATCACCAGTAAACAGATATGTCCAGAAGATTGTAAATGCCCATGCAGTCAAGCGATAGGTCAGCATCCTGACTACTGTGCGCTGTTTTGTTTCAGTCATTCAAGTTCCCCAGGCGTTGCGCCAGATGTCTACTTGCAATCTAGGACTGTATCTATAGCCATGTTTCATAGCCAGTTCAGCCACTTGTGGCACATTGAAGTTGTATAAGTCAGCAACGCCACCTGTGGGCATCAAGTAAACAGGACCACCAAAGCCAGCTCTGCGGAATTGATACACTGCTTCGTTGACATCTTTCAAATCATCATCGTTGGATACAACAAACTTGAGATAGGTCATGCCCACCATCTCATAACTTTTGACAATTTCGGGACGTATAGCATCTTCCCACCGCTCACCTGAGCATGGTAGTTTGGCACTGACACTGAAAGTCAGGCGATCATAATCTCTACCATGCCTAGTAAATTCTTCAAACAAGTATTCTCTAACGTCTTCATGTAAAAACTGAGTGCCATTGGTTTCAAATGTAATGTTGCGCAGGCCTTGCTGGCGACATTTTTCAATAAGTTCAGGATATTCAATCTGGTAGCCCAGCAATGGTTCACCGCCAGTGATAACCAAATGTACATCGTCACTGATGATGTCTGGACTCCACTTGTTTTTGGGAATCATGCCATGCATACGATCAGCAATCTCATCCAAGGTCATAAATGGTGACAGATGTTTAAACGCCGGATGCCATGATGCATAGCTGTCACAGCCGGTTCGTGCCAGTGGCAAGTCTTTGTAGGTTTTGTACAGGTTTATGTCAGCAGCAATCTCTTCGGGCTCAGTGGTCTTCTCGCCACGCGGCAATCCAAATCCACGACATTGAAAGTTACATCCAAATGTGCGCATGAAAACACTGGGCACACCGGCCCAGCGTCCTTCACCTTGTAGACTATAAAATATTTCAGCTATTTTAAGTTGCATGATATTCCTTGAGAGTTTTGTGTAAGCATAATAGCACAACACATAAAATTAGTCAAAGTCTTTTTAACCACCACTCCTCCCAGGGAAATACAATCCATTGCGGTTCGAATGCTTTGTTGATAGTGCATGCAGTGTAGTTGATATCAAGATTGTTCTGACTAGATTCATTGTCAATCAGTGTGGCCACACGTACATTTTGCCCCCATACGGCATCCCATGCAGCGTGATTGGGCAAACAACTACTAGGCCAATCTTTCCGGATCCAATTCAGTGTGGCACCGGTGTCATTGATGTCATCCACAATCAAAATGTTTTTACGATAAGCCGGATCAGTTTGTGTACCTGACTCTCCACGACTATCGTCGGGCACGTAGCCAAACGCATCTTCGGCCATCCATAAATTGCTTTCTGATTCACTACCATCTCTCAAACTCACCTTGAGTGTTTCCATACGCACCCCCAGATATTGACTGATGAGATTGGCCGGAACAAGTCCACCACGAGTGATGCCAACAACATAGTCAGGTCGCCAGCTGTCGTTGTGAATCTGTCTGATAATCTCCTGTGTGAAGTTTTCTACATCACGCCAGGTGTAGTATACCTGTTTCATAGTTTCCTTGCTTTGATTAATAAATGCCAACCCAGATATTCTTTTACTGCATCACGCATGGTATCACTCATGGCAGCGAACCAAGGTTCCAATTCATAGCGACCTTCGCGGTATGCTGGTATGTTATACATAAAACAGTGATCCTGCCTGATACGTTCTATTTCAAACTGACCATCAAGCATCTGATAAATTTCATCTCTAGCGAATGCTTCGGCGTATGGACATTCAGCCTGTGCTTCAAACTGATCCAGCCCCTTTTGAATCATTGCATACTTCCAGGAGTTTTTAGCATATACCATAAAACGGAATTCGCCCCCGGGTGCCACTAAACTGTGAATCTCTTGAATATGTTGTGCAATATTGGGTGAATGATGTATGACACCATAACTGTACACAAGATCGAACTTGCCAAGATCCATGTGATCAATATCTAGTAGATTAACATTAAAAAACTGACCATGAAGATCTAGTGTTTTAAACCGATCGCGACAGATCTGCAAACTGGTATCTGATATATCAATGCCTGTATATTCGGCACCGTGGCGTACAAATTGTTCAGCATCAGTGCCAATACCGCATCCAATTTCCAATACTTTTTTACCTTGCCAGCGGTGAAACTGTGCAAAATCAAGTATGTGTGGCTCTACACGATAACGCCGTGCAGTGACTTCTTCAAAGTATGCCTCACTGCCCATGGGTTGTTGACTGTGCCGAATATTACAAGGCTGCTGATTCCAGTAGTCTTGTATTTTTTCTTTAAGTGGTTGGGACATTGACCAATCCTGATGTTATACCGTTGTTGCTTCTAGTTGATGACATTTGCTTGTTGATGTCGTTGGCTTCGAGTTTTTCCCAGGGGTTTTGCTTGTTGGCTTTGATATTCTCCCACCAGAATATGTCTGCTCCTAGAATTTTTAAATGACTAGCAATTTTTTCAGTGTCGGCAATTCTGCGTGTGTGCCAGTGATCGCTGTGAAAGTCGTTGGGGTTCTTGGGATTGCCTTCTAGCTGTGGACGATTCTTAAATGTTTCGTCATGGTTGTTGCCAGTAAGATCAAATCTATCATGAGTCACCCAAACTGGGATACGTTCAAGTATATCCAACATATATGCCACCTGACTAATCCATGCATCGCTCATCTGATGTGGGGATAGATAGTTGAACAGATCCAGCCAGTCTCTTGGTACTATGGGAAATATTGAATAAGGATGTTCATTGTGAGTATGCACCGCTAGAATTTTAAACTGATCGTTGTATTTGAGAATCTCTTCGTCCCAGTTAGTGGTTTCCATCATGGCATCGTCGTTCCAGAACATAAACCATCTCGCATCGCATTTTCTTGACAGTTCGTTTACATATTCATTGAGTCGAATATACCCCATGGGCTCAAACACCAATGCCTCCCAATGTATATCACGGCGATCAAGTTCATCCTGAATGGTGTCAGTAAAGTGTGTCATGCCCACAGTGTCATCTTCGTCAAATGCTATCAAAAGTTTTACACGAGAAATATTCTTTGTTCGGTTCATTAAACTGTATATGCTGCGTGTCAGTGCTGCAGTTCTACCGCGAGTGGGTAACAGCACTGCAATGTCATATTCATATGTGCGCTCGGTCATGTTCTCCTCAATCAAATAAATTTTCATTCCATTCGCGATGACCCTCGCGAAATGCCATGTTTGCTTGTGTTTCTCTAACTTCTACACGATAACACCACAAACGTTCTGCCTCACCTGGCCCCCACATGTCTGGAATGTAAACACCGTTCACATATTTGTACAGCATGTCGGACAGTCCTTCGCAACCCAATCGCGGAAGGATAGTTAGTTTGGCCATATTTTTTTCTTGCAGCAATTTAAAAGTTTCAAGCTCCGGGTCATCTTCGGCCACTAGCAGTGTGTGATCAAATTGGTCTTCTAAGATTTTCTTTAGTTCCTTGAGTCCACCGTAGTCGGCTGCCCAGTTGCGAACATCCAAATTATCAGTACCAAAATAAAACTTCATACTAAATGAATAGCCGTGTATTAGATTACAATGACTATCAGAGCGCCATTGTCTATAGGCGCAGGGAAAGGCGTCATGATACTCTTTGGTACTGGTAAATTTATATACAACAGGTTGCATTGTTATTCTCCTATGTTAATATTATAGCATAGGCTGTAGAATTTGTAAAGCGGGATAAAGCCAAAAAGACCGCTAGTAATTTATCTTTTACGACGATAAGTTAATATGAAAATCCAATGTTTGCCTACAGAGTTAGGACCAGTGGCATGTATGTGGGATCGATCCCACACAATTACATCTCCAAGATTCCATTCCACATACTCACCAAATTTTAAACCTTGGCAGTCTTCCAGTGGAACATGATCAAAATACTGCGATCTAATATCATCGGGAAACGGTTCAGTGGTGGTATTGGTTAGATCTTTGTAGTCGGATATAATTTGATTTCTACGAGGACCATCCCTAGTTGAAATCAGGTAGTCTACTAGATCTATAAACTCTTGATCAACAACAAAATCTTTCTGCACTTCTTGAACATCGTTGTCAATCTGTTGCCTTAGCTCTTTGAGATTTTTAATATACGTGGTGCCACCGTGGCGATCTTTGAGTTCGTATCCGTACCAGTCCACTGGTTGCCGGGTAAACTTCGCGCCGCGACCAAACCAATGATTATTAAAAAACGGTGTTCCGTATGGAGGAACAAACTTCAGTGGTATTAGTATCCCTTTGTAAAGTTCTAAATCATCGTGATTGCCCAGTGCTGTGTCAGCATGTAAGGGATATCGGATATCGCTTTTCACAAAGTTGATTTGATCAACAATATAATCTTTGAGCACACTGTCAAAAAATTCTTGCAGATGATGTTGGGGCCAGGTGGCTTGTTGTTGTGTTGGATCAATCCAGTCTGGGTGTTTGCTTACAAAGTCAGGGCGGGCATCGGTTTCATCGTCCTGCTGTTCTAGATAACTCAAGAGATCATCAATTGCTTGTTGAGATAAAACGTTTTTATAGACTTCGACCATTGGGATTTTTGTACTCGTTTGATTTGTAATTGGCCTGACCTGCGATCACTCCGCGAACGCCGCCTATGGGATCCTCGCAGTCATCTTGACGTCTTGGAATTAGGTGTACGTGCGGATACATTACAGTTTGACCAGCTGCTTTGCCTATATTTATACCCACATTAAAAGCATCACATTCTCCTGCTGCTACCATTTTATTGCCATGAATAATAGCCGAATAAACTGCTTCGTTGATTATGCCCACTTCGTTATATCGTGGAACAAATAGCAAGTGTCCTGGAGCGACTGGATAACGATCACGATACACCACCACATGAAAGTCTTCCCAGGCAACATCATCCCAGGGTGCCACGCCTTGTTGTTGGGCTTGTTCCAGGTCAATCATGCCAGTCATCACTTTCCATATAAACAGACGCTTGTTCACGAGCAGATTCTAAACTCTCTGCCACAACGGTAACAGTGGCAATGCCGTCTTTGATGTGTATATCAAACGGTACACGGCCCATGGGCAACCAGCCATTGTCAACTCGCAAGCGAACTTTGTAACTTCTCATCTGCTGTGCTCGGGCAATAATTTCTTGGGTGTAGTCGGCTGCTGTTTTCATATTTTCTGTAGTTGTAAATGATCTTCACCGCGAACACGATCTAAAATAGAATTATATCTATTGCTTTGTTGCCATAATTCTGGGTCAAACACAGATTTTTCAATGCTGTGTACTAGTCCCTGAACAGTGCTTCTTTGTTCGTCATCAAGATCAATTTTCAAACATTCTTCAAGGTGCAACAACACTTGGGGTTTGATGTCATCAGGCCAATTATCAGCTGTCAATCTATAAGGACGTTGGGAAATAAAAAATTGATGCCGACAACCAAGGGAGCCTTGATTTCCATTGGGATCGGCACTGAGTTTTTGCATCTCCCTACCTAGTTCCAACACAGGTTTAAGCACTAGCAGATTTAAGTTGCTGATCACAGTGTTGATGTTTAGACTTCGAGCATTGATCGCCATCCATCTTAGATTTTCTCTAACAATATCCCAGTCGGTTCCATGTCTAACCAGTTCAGCGGCACTGCCAACAGCATCAATGCTTATGGTCCAATGTAGGTTGTGATGTTGTTTGGTAAGTTCATACCAAAAGTCATCGGTGAAACTACCGTTGCTGGTGATAAGGATGTGTATGTGGTCCAACTTTTGTTCAATGATCTGACTGATGATTTGTTTGACTTCGGGCATGACAGTTGGCTCGCCGCCGGCCAACATAAGTCTCTTCATGCCTTTTAAATTTTGCAGTATCCAATCTTTGTTTTCTAAAGTCACTGACAGACGGCGATCTTCAAACCATTTGTTGTATTCCTGAAGTTCTACGTGTTTCCGGGCTTCTTGTGCAATGCCATGACTAAATCTTGAATTACAACTTTT
>Ga0181356_1001216_pt1 | contig 11218 bp, 24 predicted proteins | sample Fa13VDMM110SN_FD_130104 | JGI IMG/M metagenome (GOLD analysis project Ga0181356, IMG submission 130104) | Freshwater viral communities from Lake Michigan, USA - Fa13.VD.MM110.S.N | ecosystem: Environmental > Aquatic > Freshwater > Lake | place: USA: Michigan | collected 2013-09-24 | reverse complement strand
TTGGTCATTGAATAACCAATTATTTGTTCCTAAAGGATGTGCTCACGGATTCTCGGTTTTAAGTACCACAGCAATATTTCAATATAAGGTTGATAACCCATATAATAAGGAAAGTGAGGGTGGCATTATATACAATGACCCAACTTTGAACATTGATTGGGGAGTAAGTGATTTTTTTGTAAGAGTCTCAGAAAAGGATTTAGAACTACCAACTTTCCTGTCTTTATAATGTATTTATTTACATGACAAAAGCAGAAAAAAAGAAGAAAAATAGAATTAAAATGGGTAAATTAACCCGCAAATTGAATCAAAAGAAAGGACTTCACCAAAAGAAATCATAATAACAAGTATTTATATATAAAATAGAATTATGTCAAAAGTTATTAAATTAAAACAATCCGATATAGAAAGAATTGTTTCAAATATAGTTAACGAGCAAGAAATAGGGGAGGTAAATCCTGATAGTATTGCTCACGAAGAAGAAATAGGTGAGGAAATGGGTGGTGGTGACATCGACGTTTATCCCGCTAAAGATGCAAATGGTAACTTGTTTTTAGTCAATGCTCGAACAGGAGACATTGTTGCTAAAAACTAATATATTCTAACCCTCACAAAAAACGTGAGGGTTTTTTATGCTATTTTTTGGGATATTCAAAAAAATTATCTATATTTGTTATATGGAAAACAATAAGTACAAAATATATTGTGACATGGACGGTGTTTTAGTTGATTTTGATAGAGGTTATAAGGAATTAACCGGCGAAGAATTAACGGGAGAACACAGAAATGATACTAATTTTTGGGACCCTATTAATAAGGCAGGTAAACCATTTTGGGTTAATTTAGAATGGATAAGTGATAGTAAGCGTTTGTGGAGTTACATAGAAAAATATAAACCAAAATTATTATCTGCACCATCTAGACAAGACGACTCAAGGGTTGGTAAACACGAATGGGTTGAAAGGGAATTACCTGGTGTTCCATTATTGTTAAGAAGTGCTAAACACAAGAAAGATTTTGCAACCCCAACATCAATTCTAATTGATGATAGGTTAGATAACATTCAAGGATGGAGAGATGCTGGTGGTATTGGTATTCATCATGTTAGTACTAAACACACCATTGACCAATTAAAGGTTTTAGATTTATAAATTATTTTTTATGTTATTCAAATACACAATTAGTTTGGAGGTAGAGGTTGAATTTGAGGCGCCGTTGTTAGGTGCCGACAACACCAAACTTAAAAGAAAGTATGTTGGGTCAATTGCAAAGAAGACACTCCAAGAAATGGTAAGTCTTAATAGTACTTCATTGATTGTTGATAGAAATATTGAAGAGGACAACTTTAATGGAACAATTAAAGGTCGAGCACATTTAGGTAAATCACTAAAAAACAAATACTAATGACAGCAAACGAATTTAACGAAAAGTATAAACCATACATACCCGAAGGTTGGTATGGTTTAGGTTTTGACATTTTAGAAGTAACCAATTACTTAGACAAAGTAATGGAAGATTTAGTTATGATTCCAGGTTTTGAACTTCATCAAGTTAAATTAAAATTTAATATGGCAAGATTCTATTTTGAAACTAAGTGGAAAGACAAAGGATTGGAAGCGGAATTACAAAATAAGATTGAGAATCAAATCAATAAGTTAGTTAAAGAAGATAGTGAAGTTGGTAAAAACGAAATTTTTAATTAGTATGAAAAAGTTAATTATATTTTTAATGTTATCGGGAGTGTTAACGTTAGAAGCAAAACCAAAGTATCGAATCCAAATTTGGGTTTTAAATGGACAAAACCAATATCTCGCACAAAAAAGAGTTTGGGCAACAACTAATTATTTTCCTTTACCTTATAAAGTGTGGGTATCAGGGTCTTATCCGTTTTATCATAAATCACAGGCGGAAGAGATTATTAGAAATTGGGAACAGAATGAAATTGATAAGAGAAAAAATAAAAACTCGGAATTTATTTATATAAAATAAAAAACAAAAGAATGTCAAAAATTAGAGAATTAAAAACCAATCCTGACAACAGTTTAAATTTGGTTACTGTACTTGAATTATTTAGTCCTGAAGGAAAATCTAAGTATACAGATTTGTTACTTAAATTAATGAAAGGTACACCAAACTTAAAAGAACATACTAAAGAAATTAAGGAGACATTATCTAATGAATTTACATTTATTAGTGTAGAAAAGTTGAATGAATTTAGTGAAATTCAACTAATGTTGCTATATAAATTTGTTGATAGTTTTTTTAACGTTCAAGATTTGGTAAATTTTAAGAAATTCTGTGATTACAATGAGAGATGTCTTATTGAGCAAAACGATTTAAGTAGATACAAAAAATTTGAAGACGTTGTTAATGCTGTTAGTATTGCTGATATGAAGGTAGAAACTAAGGATATGGAAAACCAAATCATTAAAGTTTATGAAGATGATGAATGGTTATTACTCAGACCATTAACATATTTAGCTTCTAAAAAATATGGTTCTAACACAAAATGGTGTACAACCCAATCAAACAATTCAGAATATTTTATTAAGTATAGTTCTAAAGGTGTTTTAATTTATTGTATTAATAAAAAGACAGGATATAAAGTTGCCAGTTTTTATTCATTGGATAAAAATGACCAAGAGTTTTCATTTTGGAATCAAAAAGATACTCGCGTTGACTCGTTACAAACTGAATTAAACAATGAGTTAAGAAAAATAATTAGTGAAACATCGATGGCTAAAAACGCCAAAACAAATAGATACCTATTAGATGATGACCAAAGAACTAAAGAAGATATTCTTTTAAAACATAGTGGGTTATTTAAGAGTGGAGCACTTTATGAACCAACACCAACGGAACAACCCGAAAGACGATTAAGTGGTAGGATTGGTGCTGCTATTAGAAGAGAAAACGAACCAACAGAAGAAATGTTAGAAGAAAGATCCGAAGAGGCGGAATATGAGGATAGTGAAAATGCTCAGGACCCACAAGAAGATTCAATATTAACTAGAATGATGTGGAATTCTACTGAAACAAATTCAATTCCAGAAACTATCGAACATAATAGAGAAAATTATTATATTAGAAATGGCGGACCAAGTACAGAAACACCAAGAGGGTAATATTTATAGGTATGAAAGTAATTGTAACAGAATCCCAATATCAAAGAGTCGTTTCAGAAGGATTTTATAAATCTGAAGAACTATACCCAAGAGACTATATCGTTGGTAGATTAAACAGATCTCCAAAATATATGAGGGAATATATTAAAAATTTACCATATATTGAGTGTACTGACAATCAAGGTACACAGTCAACCTGTACCAAAATCCCCGAAGTGGTTTACCAATTTTTATTTGGAAATTTCTAAAATATTTTTGGAATATTCTAAAAATCACAATATATTTGTAATCTAAAACAATAAAATATGTTAGATAAGGTTAGTCCCTATGTTTATCCCGGTATGAAAAATACCGAGGAGTATAAAAAATTAAGAAGGTTTAAAAGGGATAGAATAACAAAAGAGGAAATACTCGATATAGTCGCTAAGAACTGCTGTGTTAGTACCTCCCAAATATTATCAAGAGTTAGAGATAGAGACGTAATCGATGCTAGATTTATTTTTGCTGCTGTTATGAAAAAAGAGTTTGGTTACACTCTAAAATACATTGGTAAAATTTTAAACAGAGACCACACAACTATTATTCATTCATTGGAAACATTCCAAGATAGATACAAACAGTATAATGAATATAGAGAAGTTGCTGATGGCATATTCCAAGAAATCAAATCAAAAATAGAATAATGAAAACTTTAATAATACATCCAACTGATGAATCTACTACGTTTCTTGACATAGTTTATAAGGACATTCCAAATAAAACTCTTGTTCAGAGTGGTTGTAGTAAGATGGACGTTATGAACTTAATAAAAGAACATGACCGAATAATGATGATGGGACACGGCAGTCCGGGAGGTTTATTCTCAATAGGTCAATTTGATAACTGCGGTGCAAAATACGGTGGTTATATTATTGACCAATCAACGATACCACTTTTAAAAGAAAAGGACAACAGTGTCTTTATTTGGTGTAATGCTGATAAGTTTGTTAATATGTTTGGATTGAAGGGATTCTACTCCGGTATGTTCATCAGCGAAGTTGGGGAGGCACTATATTGTGGATTACCTGGTACACAACAAGATGAAGTTGATGAATCAAACTATGGTTTTGTGAATATCGTTGGTAAGTATATTAATGGAGATAAGAACGTCATATATGAAAATGTGATGAAAGAATATGGAATTATTGCAGAGGAAAACCCTGTTGCATTATACAATCACAATAGACTTTATAAATCATGATAGTAAACAAACAATACAAAGTAGAACTCTTAGATGGTAGAATACCTGATAAGATATTCGAAACAAGACAAGAGGCGGTTAGAGAGTACCGTGGAAATATTAGTAAATTAATTGAATATCTTCCAAGGGAAATTAAAAAGGTAACTGACACATCCAGTGACCAACTTGCAATATTAATTAGTGCAAGAAGTAACGAAGACTTAGACATATCTTTGGATTGTAGTTATGCTGTAATGTATAATTGTCCCAAAAAAGATAAGATATATCCTGGTATGAAATACTTGGAGGTGTCGGACGAATATGTTTTAGAGGCGGTGATTGATAAGTTAGAAAAATATGAGAAGGGAGCACATCCACATTGGAAAGGACCTGGTTATAGACCCACCAAAGAATGGAAATGGGCTATCTATCATAAGAATGGTAAGTTGATTAGAAGAGACAATGCTGAACAAAGATATAGTAACTCTTTGAAAGGAACTCAAGGAGGAATTAGTTACATCAAAATTTAAGTTTATGGAAAGGTTTCCAAAAGGTTTATCAAGATTACTTTCTATATTTTCCGCATTTATTTTGGGTGCATATGTAACTCAAGAATATAAATTTGACCAACCCGTTGAACTTTATCGATATTGTTTGACGTTTGTGTTTGGGACGATGTTTTATATACATGGAAATTCAAAAGATTAATATGAAAAGATTTAATTGTTTTTTAATTGTTGGTGGTGAATTAAAGGAGGTAACGATTGATGCGGACACTGTTCATCCCGATTCTACCTGTGCTACACGATTTCATAAACTAGTAAGGAAACCAGGTCTATACGGTACACCTGAAAATGTATATGAATTGGTTGCACAATATCCATCGGATAAGTTGGTTATTGAATCCGTGGAAGATTTACCGAAAGAGTAGTATTTATGAGTATGAAAAAGGTTATTTTAACGGAGGCACAGTTCAGTAAATTGGTTGAACAAACTGTAACTTATGATTTGAGTGAACTACCATCTCATCTTGAGTCTATAACGAAAGATGTTATCGAGGGTAAAAAAGCGATGGGTAAGTTACTTACCTATTTAAAATCAATTAATATTGGTAATGTTCTTGAAGAACCTGTTAAGTACTCTAAAATCGTTCAAGATTGTTCCAAACTACATGAAGTTTATAGAACTAAATTTAACAAATATTATGATATTAGAGATTCATATGAGCAACAAGAATATAACAACGATGGACGTTATAGTAACGAATTTAACAAGTTTGACCACTTAGTAAGTGATATGGATAATTTACAAACAGATTTAGATAACCTACATGACATGTATAATGACATTATTGAACCATTTGTTGAATATGGGAAAGTGTCCGAAAGAATGTCATATTTTGAAAAAGAATATCCGCCAGAAACAATTAACATCACACCAATGAATAACGACCCCGAATAATTTTCAGGGTTTTTTTTTGGAATATACAAAATATAATTGTATATTTGCTTGTAAACAAAATATAAAAGATGAACAAAAATTTTGAATTTAGTGAAGAGGATTTTAACGACCCTAAAAAGTTTATGAAAAAATTTAGGGCTATGTTAAAAGATATGAAAGAGGGGTTAAGTGAGGATAGAAGAAAGGACTTGGATAATTTTATGAAGAGAAGTAGGTCCAAGACGGAAATGTTTGAGGTTCGTGACATTAGAGGATCTAGGAAGTTTGCTTTTTTTGAAGAGATGAACATTACTGAGTTCATGATAACAAACGGAATCCAAAGTTTCTTTTCTATTCCGAGAAGATCAGGTAAAAGTTATGACGAACATATAGATGCTGTTTATGAACATTACGTTAATGTCGAACAGTTAGAATTTGATGATACATTTATCAGTAACGTTAATTACCTTCTTGAATATTATGTTGAGGATGAACAATATGAAAAATGTGTTTATCTTCAATGGTTGAAGGGACAATACACAGAGTACATTTCAAAGTAATATAAAATGGAACAGTGTCAAAAAATAAAATTTGGAAAGAAGGAAGTGAAGACGGTCTTAAACTACATTCGTTTTAAACAAAGTAAACGATGGAGAAAAGAAGTACGATACTACCATTGTTCAGATTGTAATCATTGGCATTTAACATCTTGGGACAATTACGATGATGAACCAATTGACATCCAATTAGATTATTCTAAATGGGAAAAATTATTAAAACAAGAATTATAAATATGGAAATAAAAATTAAAATAAAGTATCATATCGAAGTTGGTGAGGAGGTTATTGAATGTGAAACTTTAGAACAGGCAGAAAAAAAGATGAAGAATTTAAGATCATCGGAATCTGAATGTTACCTTTATCGTACAGAATTAAAAGGTAAATCAATTGAAGAAATTTATTTAATTGGTAATTAATTCATATGGTAAAATCGTTTAAATTTTTTGTTGGTAACGAAGAGGAAGAAGATTACCCAATTGAAGCCTTGGACATTGAGACCATTGAAGATGATAGTCCTTCTTGGTCATGGACATCTATGTTACCATTAAACGGTTATACATACGATATTGTTGAGACTCAAAGCAACGGTATACATGAATTCTTAAATAGATTCCCAAATAGATTTAGTGTTCCTGTGTTATCAATAACTGGACCAAACGGAAGACTTCACGATGCTAACACAGAATTTGAAGATGGATGGGGATTTGATATTACATCCGATTTACTTACAATAAGATTTTTAAGATTTGAACCTTAGTCTTCAGCTAAACTATATAACTTACCTAATTTTTTAAGTGTGTTTGTTGCGGATATTTTAATATCAGATAATTCTCTTTGATAGAAATCAATATAGTCAGTATAACTATTAATATGTTTGTTGATTTTTTTCTTTGCTTTAACTTTTGCTTCGTCTTCACCCATCGTAACAATATTATCAGCAATACCAAGAGAAGATGCTAACATCATCATTAAATCTGATTGCATATCCATCATCACACTATCAAGAAAATCTGTACGTCTTCTTGAAACTATTTGATAAAACCTTTTTAGTGCCGTATTTACTTTCTCATCATCGGTCATGTCTTTGTAATCAATCTTAACAAAACTTAAAAAAGATTCAATCCCTGGAATATTATTATACATCTCTTTAATGAATTTGTTATAATCATAATTCATCATGTATTTTAGGAAATCATATGTGTTTGTTTTCGATAAAAAGTTTTTAAATTCTTTTTTGGTAATTCCTTTAAGTTTCATTAATGTGTATATCTCACTGTTTCTAACACTACCCTCAACAACATGTGAATAATATAACATTGTTTTAAACTTCATTAAAGGACGAACACTAACCATAAGATCTTCAATAGAGTGGTACTTAACTTTTTCACCAGCATTTCTTATTGGTTTCTTGTTGAAGTCATATGCGTGTTTTAATTCGTGAGATATTGATGATATTGTTTTAGTTTCAAATTTTAAAATATTATTAATTAAATCTTCTTCAGATACATCATCAGGTATTTGATATTTTGCACCCATTGCAATACCACCAGCAATTTTTTTGTATATTACTTTGTAATCATTTGTTAATTTATCACCAACAGCAAGACTCATTTGTTCAATTTCAACCTTTTTAAATTTGTCAAAGTCAAATGTGACCATAAAATCAACATTTGTAAAAGACAAATCACCAATACGGTAATCACCCATTATTGAAAATTCAACATCGGTAGAACCTCCTAACTTCATATTACCAAATTGCAACCTTATCTCCCCAACTAAACCATCAATATATTTTCTATAAATTGATTTTGCAGTCTCGTAAATCCCTTCTGGAACCCCGACAACCTCATTTGCTTGGATTAACTTATTGTATTGTTCTTCTGTGATTGATATCCTCATAACATATATAAATACTTCTCAAAAATAATAAGGTTATTTTTGGATATTCAAAATAGTATTCGTATATTTGTGGTATGAATACATCAATATTAACTCTATTATTATCAATGTCTCCATTGATTATAGAAACAGGGGAAACCTCAAATATATTCAAATATCCCTTAAAGATAAGTAAATCAATTAGTTATGAGACAGTTACCCTTACAACCTATTCCACAACCATAGGACAAACAGATTCAACTCCTCATATAACAGCATCTGGATTTAAGATTGATACTATTAATCCAAAAAAACACAGAATAATTGCAGTTTCAAGAGATTTGAAAAAGAAATGGCCGTTTGGTACTAAGGTCAGAATTAAAAAGGCGGGAAAATATAACGGAGTTTATATCGTTAAAGATGTAATGAACAAAAGATATAAGAATAGAATAGATATATTAATAGGTGAGGATGATAAACAAACCACTATGAACAACGTAAAAATCACTAAAATTAACTAAAATGACTCCTGATTTCACAGTTAAACCATCCCAACTAATAAACATTCTTTGGGTATTCATTGGTGGATTTGCAGTGTCCGCCGCAGTATCGACAGAATTTTATTGGATTGCACTTGTTGTATTAATACCAATCTATAAGATTATAGATTATGCATGTTGGACCTACGATATTTATGATGACCGTATTGTAGAAAGTCGCGGTGTATTTTCTGTTACCACAAGAGAAGTATATTTCCATAGAATTAAATCTGTAATGATGGAAAGACCATTTTGGATGAGAATTCTTGGTATTGGTAGTATCATGGTTAGAAGTTCTGACCAATTTACAAGTTACTTTGTAATCTATGGTATTGATGATGTTGAGGAATTTGAAGAAGGATTCCAAGATGTCATTCAAGATAAAAGAAAGGAAAATGGAATGAAGGAATATGAAGTGTTCCAAATGTAAAATATAAAACAATTAATATGACATCAAAATTTTTTGGTTCACCTAAACCAAACCAACCTAAGAAGGGAGATAAGAAAACACCAACATCACAACCTAAACCAGTGAAAACTACCCAAATTAAGAAAACAGGTAGAGGTAAATAATTAATATGATTAATAACATAGAACTAATAAAACCATTGTTGAACTTCGATAACGAGGGAGACTTCTATATGCTTTATGTATTCAAACGTAAGAAGGATCAACCTGAAGGTGAGAGAGATAACCATCAATCAGTTCGTACAATTAAATCATATTGTGTCACGTCAGTTGAATATCTTGAAAAGAGATACGATGAGATTATTCAATTATGTGAGGTGTTTAAAGCAAGAGCATATATTCATGTGGTGAAACAGAATCATAAAGATGTTGCGATGAACATGATAACTGAAATTGTAACTCGTATTCAATCAGGACAAATCAATCAACAGCACGTATTCGATTCGGTAGTTGGACAAATTAAAACACAAGAGAAGAGATGGATTGTTGATATCGACAGTAAAGAGGAAAAGGCATTACTAAAAATACAACATATTGTTAATGGTGTCAGACCTTATAGTGATGAACCTAAAGTTATTAAAGTTATACCAACCAAAAGTGGTTATCATTTAATAACTCAAAGATTTGATGTCATAGAATTTAAAAAATATTTTTTAGGTGGAGATGTTCCTGATATCCAAAAGAAGAACCCAACATTATTATATTACCCTAACAGTTTAAATTAAAAAAAAATGAAAAAATTCAGTATAAGTGAAATTCTTATAGTAGTAGTATGTGTGGTGTGTATATTCGTAAGTGAATACATTTACATAGTTCAGAACAACCCATTGAAGGCAATCTTTATTGGATTGTGGCCTCCAACAATTTTGGGATTAGTTAATTTTGTAAACATCAAACGAAAGTAAAATGGAAAATTTAGATATAATAATTCTTACATCTATCGTTTCAACTCTATTTATCGTATTTGGTATTCTAATGTATAAAGAGTTTTCCAATATGGAAAAGAATGGATACCAATATGACCCAACCGCTAAAAAGTATGGTAGAGATGCGTTGTTTGAGATAATGGCTAAATTATTTGAAGATGAGGCTCCTAAAGAGGAAAAGAAAATAATTTACAAAGCGGTAAAGAGAACAATTTCTGATATGGAATCCGATGGGGTATATTTTACAGAAGAAATAAAAGATAAACTAGAGGAGTATAGAGAGGAAATGCATTGTAAATATAGTGGATTACCCTCACCCAAAGCGTATGAAAATTAAAAAATAATATGAAAAGTATATTAAATAAAATCAAACAATTATTCAAAGATATTTTCTTAGGATTTAAAATCGCAGAAGAAAATAGACATAAATCCCAATGGGGTAAATTTTAAATTAAAAAAATGTATGAGAGAATTCAAGTTTTTTAGGGGGTATGTTGATGGCCTATCAATAGAAATTGATTGGGAACAAATAAATCGTATTAATGATTTAACACAATTACCAACATGGGCACCAGGAACCACATATCAACCAACATGGATTACTAATCCGGGTTATATTGTTCCACAACCATATACTATAACAACAACACCGGGTACTGGAACATATACGATTCCATTTAGTGGAACAATTAGTGGTTTATCGACAGGATTTAGTTTAACAACATCAAATACAAACGGAGTAACAACAATCGGAGGTATTGGTGGAGCTTTTACAACGACAGGTACAGTATCTACAAATACATTTTATACTTCAAATATTAAGTAATGACTAAGTTCGTTTTTTTCAGGGGTTATGTTGGAACATTAAATGTAATGGATGGTGAAACATACGCAACCGCATCATTAAATGATGACACTCCTGAAGGTCATATGTATCAAAGACCTATAGAAGATGAAGTTATTACACAAGAACAATATAATTTGAACAGAGATATGTTGGCTGAAAGTGAAAGACTAAGAAATCAAATTAGATTGTTTCAAGCAACGACGGTAACAACTGTGA
>Ga0181356_1001215_pt1 | contig 11219 bp, 12 predicted proteins | sample Fa13VDMM110SN_FD_130104 | JGI IMG/M metagenome (GOLD analysis project Ga0181356, IMG submission 130104) | Freshwater viral communities from Lake Michigan, USA - Fa13.VD.MM110.S.N | ecosystem: Environmental > Aquatic > Freshwater > Lake | place: USA: Michigan | collected 2013-09-24 | reverse complement strand
CAATTTGAATCTAAGAGTCCCGTAGGTGCGACCGAGACCTCGATCGCAAGATCAAAACCAGGATGTTCCTGGGGGTATGCTATGAGAAATAGTCTGGAAAGGACGTAGAAATGTCTGTTGAAATTGAGACCTCTGCGCAGAGCATGTCTGAGTCACTCAACTCGCTTGGAGTAACGCCCTCGCCCATGCACCGTATCTACATGAAGATTGGCAGCACACAGGTCTGGTACAAGATCATGCGTGAAGCCAATGCTTTATATGGCCGTAACTGGCGCGGCCAATCAGGGGTCAAGCGCCGATTAGATCGATCTCACTGGGATCTTGGACACAAAGAAAATCTAGTGGTTTGTTGGTTCGAAGTGCCCGATGAAAAATTTGGCACCTGGGTAGCCTTAAAGTATGCGGTCTCTCTAGTCGCAGCACCCGGTAAATAATCTTATGTTCCTCAGTCTTATCACTCTAGCTGTGGCCCTGAGCCTCAGCGTTATTGCCGCCTACTACAGCATAGCAGGTCTCACTGCGATCTTTGCTGCGGCTGTTATCCCTATCATGGTCATGGGATCGATCTTAGAAGTGGCCAAGGTAGTCGTGACCATATGGTTGCACGAGTACTGGCACCGGGCCAGATGGTTGATGAAACTATACTTGGTACCCGCAGTTATCATGTTGATGGTAATCACCAGCATGGGTATCTTTGGGTTCTTATCAAAAGCACACAGTGATCAAAGCCTTGTGTCGGGTGATGTGCAAGCCAAGATAGCAGTGTATGATGAAAAAATCCGGACTGACAAGGAAAACATAGATGTCAATCGCCGAGCACTTAAACAAATGGATGAGGCTGTGGACCAAGTGATGGGTCGCAGTTCAGACGAAAAAGGTGCAGACAAGGCTGTGGCTGTACGGCGTGGCCAACAAAAAGAACGTCAGCGCCTGCTTGCGGAGATTGCACAAAGCCAAAAGCGTATCACAGCACTAAATGAAGAACGTGCGCCTATCGCAGCCGAAGTTCGCAAGGTCGAAGCCGAAGTCGGTCCGATCAAATACATAGCAGCACTGATCTACGGCGACAATCCCGATACCAACGTGCTAGAACGTGCTGTGCGTTGGGTGATCATCTTGTTGGTATGCGTGTTTGATCCCTTGGCCATCATGATGTTGTTGGCTGCTACAGAAAGTCTCAAGTGGGCTAGAGAAAAAGTCAAACAGCCAGAGGAAGAAGATGCATCCGAAGATGAGTATAAAAAACCCTCGTATGAACCAGATGACAGGCCTCTCACCGACAATCAGATTGAGCAGATCAAAGAAAGTGTAAAACAAAAAGAATTTGATATCAATGACCATCCGTACCTATTCACACCTGCTGGCAATCCGACTCCGCCGGGCATAGATCCTGTACCAATCCAGGTATATCGTCACGAACCCAGTGATCCCGAGCTAGAACCTTGCTACAAGTGCGGTACACCTTTGCTCAACGCACCGGGCATCGGACTGTTCTGTCCAAACCGAGCATGTGATGTAATGGATGGCCCATTCTCAGATGATCAACCTGAAATTGTGTTATCGGGCATACTAGCAGATGAAGATGACGAAGAAGATCCTCAAGTCAAGTCCCGTATCAAACGCTGGAAACTGGATCATCCATTAGACACACTAAAGAACCAACGTGTGCGCTTCAAGATGGGAATCATCAAACAACTACCATGGATGGAATATCCTGACAGCAGCTTTGGCACAGTGTTCCCTATTGATGCCAAACGTGGTGATACTTTTGTGCGAATAGATGTGCAACCAACTGTGGTATATAAATTCAATGGGCAAGTATGGATGGAGGTTGACAAAAACCTTGCAGACAGCTACACTTACGATGATGCCTACATCAATTACTTGATTGAAAAAATAGATCTTGGAGAATATGATCCAGATCTGTTGAGTGACAGCGAACGAGATCAAGTAGCAGAACAACTCAAGAAACAAACGCCAAACAATGAAAACTAACGAAACTACCGACACCTGCAGTTTTTGCGGCAAACACAAAGATGCAGTGACCAAACTCATAGTGGGCGAAACTGTGGCCATCTGCAACGAGTGTGTGGAACTGTGCGAAACGCTGTTGAAAGATGAAACTGTGGTTGTGCCTAGTGATCCATCAGCATCATTGGATCCCATGGAGATCAAACAGCATCTTGATCGTTATGTGATTGGACAGGATCCAGCCAAACAAGTGTTAAGCGTGGCAGTGGTGAATCATTACAAGCGCATCAACAACAAAGAGTCTGACGTGGAGATTGAAAAAACCAACATCCTGATGTTGGGCCCAACTGGGTCAGGTAAAACTTTGTTAGCCCGTACCATCGCACGGTATCTAGACGTACCGTTTGTGATCGCAGACGCCACCAGTCTCACTGAAGCAGGATATGTAGGTGATGATGTTGAAAGCATGATTGGCAGATTGTTTGCGGCAGCGGGCAATGACGTAGAAAAAACTCAACGCGGAATAGTATTCATTGACGAGATTGACAAGATCAGTCGCAAGAGTGAGAGTGCCAGTATCACCAGAGATGTGTCAGGCGAAGGTGTGCAGCAGGCTTTGCTCAAGCTGGTAGAAGGCACCAAATGCAGGATCACACCACAAGGTGGTCGCAAGCATCCGTCAGGGGAGACAGTGGAGATTGATACCAAAAATATCTTGTTTATTGGCGGCGGCGCTTTTGTAGGGCTGGACAACATTGTAAAGAATAGAACCAAAGGCACCACCATTGGCTTTGGTGCAAATATGGATAGAGATACATCCATGCACCTGGCACAAACCTCACCAGAAGATCTTATCCGTTACGGAATGATTCCTGAGTTTGTGGGCCGATTCCAAAATTGGGTATCACTGGCTGAACTCAGCAAACAAGATCTAGTGCAAATCCTAACACAGGTCCGGCACAGCTACATTTCGCAATACAGCTGGCTATTCAATTGCGACAATATTGCACTCACATTCACAGATGCCAGTTTAGATCTTATTGCTGAACGCACATTGAAGAACAAAACCGGAGCACGTGGGCTGCATTCTGAACTGGAACGGGTATTACTACCGCACATGTTCTATCTACGACAATATCACAAACAAGGTATAAAAACCGTGGCGATTGATGTGGATCAAGTGGCAGACCCTGTGGCATTAAAAGTATCCAATCTTTAACATTGTGTATATCGCATTTGATCTTCCACAAGGTGCAGGCGGATCAACCGCAGCCTGGACCAATCACATCTTGCATCAAGAATTATACACCTGGAAAGAAAAGCACGGCATCAATTTACAGATCAAAACAGTAAAGTATGTTACCAGAGTGATCTTGGAACCTGATGAGATGTACAGTTTTTTCGCAGTGACCTGGAACCCTATCAATTCCAAATTAAGAAACTACAGAATGATCGAGCCAATGAGTCTTGACAACCATTGAGATTTTGTGTATAAATACACTTGTAGATGCCCATGGTGGGGTCTACACAAACCGTCATACTTGCTTATTAAAGGAGAAAACAAATGACAAAAACTCTACACCTCCGTGCCCTGGATATTCCAGAATTTACCAAATTTGGTATTGGTTTCAACACCATGTTTGACGAGCTGCACAGGATACATTCCCAGCAGTCCGGCACAAATTACCCTCCATACAATGTGGTCCAAATCAACGACGACGAATACGTTATCAGTTTGGCAGTGGCAGGCTTTGGCCTGGACAATCTCACAGTGACCAAGGACAAAAACTTCTTGATCATTGAAGGCAAACAACATGAACTTGCAGATGCTGGTGAACCCAACTATCTACATCGTGGAATCAGTGCAAGAGATTTCCGCAGAGAGTTCAAACTGGCCGATCACGTGGAAATAGATCATGCACACTTGGAACTGGGTATCTTGAACATTCACCTAAAACGTGATGTTCCTGAGGAACAGAAGCCCAAGACGATTGCTATTTCTTACGCTAAGTAATATAATAGAGCATAGGGTGTGCGGCACAGTGTCGCACACTTTTACATAGGAACCATCATGTCGCAACCAGATACTCGCACTAGAATCAAACCATCAGAAGCCATCAAAGAGCCACCATTGTTCCGTGTGGTATATCTAAATGACAATCAGACCAGTATGGAATTTGTAGTTGAGACCTTGATTGAATATTTTGACTACACATCTGAAACTGCCCACCAGATCACAGTGAATGTACATGAAGCCGGGTCAGCATGTGTGGCTGTGCTACCATATGAAATAGCTGAACAAAAGGGTGTTGAAGTTACGTTGCTGGCACGGGCCCAGGGCTTTCCTTTGCAGATCAAGCTAGAACCTGAAAACATGGGTTAATATTCCACTACCACACGCTTGGGATAATACACTTGTTGAGCGTATGGTGTATCAGACCGACCTCTGCAGTTGTTGACAAATCTCACTCGGCTACGTGTTTGATCCACTGATCCATGATAGTGACCAAAACACCATGTGTCGATTTTGTTTTCGGTGTCTGCTGCCAGAGCCTGCATCATGTAACGATTGCCCATCATGTTGAATCTCATGGTGCCTGCTAGATCTATGTCATGTGCTATCAATGCAGGATCAGGAACAAAGTGTGTGACCATGATGATTTTTTTAACATCTCTATGTGTCTGCAATCGTTTCACAGAGTTCATCATGTATGCTGCATCAGTTGCTGCCATCTTGGCCAGTTTTCTAGTGACTGTTTCGGTCACATTGTATTTTCCTTGGCACCAAGTTTCTGCTGCCGCAGAGTCTATGCCGCTATCAAAGTCGAATGCACACCACCCGTTTGTGCCCAAGATAGCCACTCCGTCGGCTACTACCATGTTGTCCTGGAGATAAACCACGTTTGGAATCTTATCTATTTTGCGAGCAAGGTCCAGATAGCTCTTGCCCACATTGTCCAGTCGATTGTGATGTTCATCATTGCCGTCGATGTAAAACACAGCTTGATAGCATTGTCCCAGGTGATGCAAGGCTTTGAGCACATCCGGTCTATTTCGCCCGATATCGCCGGCCACGATGCACACAGGGCTGGTGGCTTGGGAGTCCCAAGAAAAGTCTCCCCAGGTATCAATGTGTAAGTCAGAAATTAAATCAAATACAAATGTCATGATACATATTTAAAAGGAAACACGATGAACATTATTTTTGGAGACTCAATCAAATACATACCCGACAGTTTCACCTGTTTGGAATTAGACACATTCCGTGTGCCCGGCAGCGAAGCCATGCCCTCTTGGTGTGTGGTGGAAAAGGTTCCGTTAAACGAATACCCGCTGCTGGAAGCACACAAAAATATCCATGCTGACCTCATGCGCTATTACCGAGCACAAGAATGGAACTATTGTGAACAGGCCATCGAGGGATTGCTGGGCAAGTGGGGCGGTGAGTTGGATAGTTTCTACACAGATTTATTACAACGAGTTGTGCATTTCAAACAGCATGCCCCAGACAAGGATTGGGATCCTGTGCGAGTGAAAGAATTATAAGTAACCTTAGCACAGTTGGCATATTTGATCCAGTACAACTCTATTGGTATATTGTCCCAATATACCAATAGATCGAGACAGATTAGTCAAAAACTCTTGATTGATGCTGTGTTGCCATCTGGATGAAAAAAACAATTGTTGATTGAATTTCGAAATTTCGTATAGCTGTTTCCATAAAGTGTATTTTTCAGATTTATCCAAACTAGCAATCCTTGACATTTCTTTAATCACAGCATCCAATCGCTGACGAGGATCTGCGATTGTGTCGTAGGTTTCATCGATCAAACCGTTAAATGTACGAAAGCCATAGTCTCGAAGATATTGCAAACTTCCATGTGTGGCCATCAATATGAATGGTTGTCCGCATGCAATAGGGCGTAGTGTTTTTTCTGTGAGATGTAATCGGTCATCGTCAAACAATGTTTCTAGTACCACTTCTATTGCTATCTTAGAATAGTCACTGTTATTGTAATCGGCGCTGGCATTTGAATCGTGCGTGTTGGCCAGGAAGTGGGTGTGTAGATTTTGTAAATCCACAGCGAATTTGACATTGCTGAATCGATGGGTTGAATAATGGCAACCATCGTCCCATTCAGCAAACGAAGTCACACAGTGTGATTGCAATTGTTGCTGAACTAGTGCGTGCATGAATGTTAATCTATATTCACGTGAGCCGGACCAAGCACGATTGTAGATTAAAAAATCATTTTGTATATGATCGAAATTTACCCTTAATTTAGGATCAACTGCTGCGTATCTAAACCAGTCAGCAGCGATTATCGCATGACTCCAATAATATACCCCAACATACCCATTGTCTTCGTATGTTTGTAATTGTTTGCTGCGCTTTTCTGAATGCAAAATTAAGATTTTATCGCATGTACCTAACTTGGAATAATACACTAGCCCGCGCAGATGCAATCTACACAGAAAATCTATCTGGGCTTGATTCCAGTCTTTTTGTTCATCGATCAGCTGCTGCAATTGTATCTGTGAACGTATGTCCAATTCTGAATACAGTTCATAAAACAATGGTTCTTGATCATGACAAATCATCACAGGTTTAGTTTTGTCTCTCCAGGCCGAATCGGCCGCAGGCATCAGTTCCTCAAGGTCGGCTAGTTTTTTTGAGCCATGGTGAGTCCAGCGATAAATGAGTAAAGCACGGTCGCTGATGTCGTGTAAAAAATTGTATAATCTATCTAAAGGAACACTCATATGAAGAAAATTGGATTTATTGGTATCGGTAAGCTCGGACTTGAATGTGCCGAAGTCATGGCAGAACAGCATGAAGTCAGAGGCTATGATATTTACCCACGTATCAGTGACTCGGTAAAAGTTTGCAATATTGACGAATTGGTGAATGAAAGCGAATGGATCTTTATCGCTGTACCAACTCCGCATGCTGAAGGATATGATGGCAGTGTGCCATCAAGCCACATGGAACCACGGGACTTTGGGCACGATGCAGTGATTGATGCCATCAACAAAGTCAATGCTCATGCACGGAGCTCTAAGAAAGTTGTGTTAATCAGCACAGTTTTGCCTGGTACCACACGTAAACATTTTGTACCATTGCTAGATTCTAAACATCAATTCTTATATAATCCTTATCTCATCGCTATGGGATCGGTCAAGTGGGACATGGTCAACCCAGAAATGATCATGATCGGAACTGAGGATGGTGACTGGAACGGCATAGCCGGCGAACTCAAAGACTTATACGACACTGTGATGCAGAATAATCCACGCTATGAAATTGGCACATGGGATGAATGCGAAGCAATCAAGATCTTCTACAACACATTCATCTCGGCCAAAGTGGGATTGGTAAACATGGTACAAGACTTTGCCATGAAGATCGGCAACATCAATGTGGATGTGGTCACTGACGCACTGGCACGTAGCACCATGAGAATCATGGGTCCTAAATACATGACTGCCGGCATGGGAGATGCAGGCGCCTGTCATCCACGTGACAACATTGCTCTGCGTTGGTTGGCACAGGAATATGAAATTGGATACGACTTTTTTGATACTGTGATGCATGCTCGTGAAATCCAAGCAAAGAATCTAGCCCAGTTTCTGGTTGAGCAGTCTGGGGATTGGATTGTTGGAGAGAACTTGCCTATTGCCATCCATGGCAAAGCCTACAAGCCCGACGTTCCTTATTGCATCGGATCATATTCCACGCTGGTAGGACATTACATCAAAGAACTAGGTCATCCAGTGGTGTATCTTGATCCCATGGCAGATGACCCTGCAAATGTGGTTGCAGAATTGCCCGGACCTCATGTGGTGCTGTGGGCACACAACCGTAAGATCACATACGAATACACCGGCGATCAATTGGACACTCAACCCTATTGTGCAATACCAGCAGGTAGCATCATCGTAGATCCTTGGCGCAAGCTGAATCAGACCGCCGACGGTATTAAAGTGATCCATTATGGCAACACCCGCAATCCTACTTAGATATTATCCTATTCCTAAATTCTGGGACGAGGAGTTCAAGCATCTGGCATATGAGAACGAAGAATTCAATGATCCACACAATCTACAGCACTGGCTTGATCTTGGATTTGCTAACAAATTCACCGGCGACATGTGCGACATGCGCAAGCCGCAGCCCTGGTTCAATGACCAATTCTTAAAGATATTTGTCGAAAGAGGCTGGAAGGATATTGGTACCAGTTACTACCGCATGTGGCCCGGCACCATACTTCCTACACATCAGGACCTCTACAAAAAGTATGTGGAACTATTCAATCTTCAAGGAAAAGAACACAGCATACGCAGAGCAATAGTTTATCTTGAGGATTGGAAATCAGGACACTATGCAGAATTTCGAGAAAAATCATTCACTGGTTGGCGAGCCGGAGATGTAGTAGAGTGGTATTATGATACTCCACATCTAGCAGCCAACATGGGCACAGAACCCAGATACACACTACAGATCACAGGGCACTTATGATATCAAGTTGGAATGAATGGAGCACACTGAAAAAGATCGTGGTAGGATCTGCCACTGATGCTAACTGGCCCGTACACGATCCGGTGTTCAACCGAGAAAGTGAAAAAACTACCTGGAAAGAAACACCCGTGCCGTCAGGCCCTGTACCTGACTGGATCATTGATGAATCCAACGAAGATCTAGACCAATTGGCTACTACATTACAACAGCTGGGTGTAGAAGTGGTACGTCCTGAGCCATTGAACTTCCAAGCACATGATGGATTATACAATTACTGCCCTAGAGATCGATTTTTAGTCTATGGAGATACCATGGTGGACCCGGCAATGATGTATCCTTGCAGAGATATGGAATTGCAATGCTATCATGACATTGTGGACAAGGCAGACCGATATCTGTTTATGCCCAGAAACGAAGGCATGGTTATGGATGCTGCCAATGTGTTGAGATTAAACGATCGAATGTTGTTCTTGGAATCATGTTCGGGCAATCGCGCAGCATACAACTGGATGTGTGAGCAGTTTCCTGATGTCAAGATTGAATTATGCAATTTCTATTCAGGTGTGCATATTGACAGCACCATTGTTGCATTGAGAGAAGGCCTAGTCATGCTGAATGCCAGTAGAGTAACATTTGACCAGGTTCCTACAGTATTTAATGGGTGGCACAAGATCTGGATCACAGATGTGGTAGCCCAGGATTTTTATCAATATCCTTATGCATCAAAATGGATAGGCATGAACATGTTGGTGATTGATTCAAATACAGTGATTGTGGACCGGGCTCAAATTGAATTGATCAAAACATTAGAAAGCTACCGATTCACTGTGATTCCATTGCAGTTGCGGCATAGCCGAACATTAGGCGGTGGATTCCATTGTGTGACACTGGATCTAGTCAGAGAAGCATAATAGCTATTCAACATGTGGTATCGGGGGTATTGTGGGGTGGAAGTTATGTTTGATTCCTTGATATATTTCATTAATTTCTAATAATGACTTTTGTTGCCAATCAGGCAGAATTGTGACCAATTGCTCATGATTAAAAAACATTTCTTTAAGTACAAGCCCTTGTACTAACATGTGTCCTTGCAAAAAATTATCTAATTCTCCGCACTTCCTCCAGTTGTCTATACTGTTGAACCATTGTTGATTGTGTTGTAGTTCAACGTATTCATCTATTATCGCCCTAACCGGGGATAGATCAAAACTATCGCTGCACCCGCTGTTCAACATAAACTCATTCAACATCTCGGGAAAATTTTTATTAGGTATGTCAGTCAGAGTGAATTCATGTATTTTGTTCCAGGGAAACTCGTCCCAGATCAAAAAATTGTCTCGATTTACTTCATGAGGTTGCAGCTCATGACGACAATTATACCAACGGCGATGACGACTAAACTCCCAGGTCAGTGACTCATCAACAGGCAGCAAATATCTAGCCAATGGTTGTAATATTGGATCAGCCATTGATATGCTATTACGAAGAATCCAACTATTGTGACAGTTAAATGGGTCAAAATTTAATTCTACATAGTTTTTTTTAGAATGGGAATCTAAGAATGATGGCCATTTGGTCAGATCATTGATCATGCCATAACACCAATTATCATAATTATTTCCATGATGCACAATGATGAATTCAGGATCAGGATCGAATGTCAATATGTCCTTGATAAATTTTGATATCAGCCGAGTAAATATGTTTACTATGTAAGTCTGACACTCGGTAGGCTTTTTAAAAAGAATCCAACTTAGCAAGTCCTCAGGTCCAAGATGTGTGGGTTGTCGGTGATGCCTATGAGAAGTCCCTACACTGCCAAATGCCCGAGAGGATTGAATATTGATTGGATTTGCTACGGTTTGAGATCTAGTCTCATGATCACTAGCATTGATGCCCCAATTGATAAAATTTCCATGGTAACCGGCAGGAAAACAGATATATACATTTTTCTTTAACATATTTTATTTAATGGTTTATGAACCGATCTCTCCAAAATCACTGTGAATTTATTACCAAATGTGTTATAATTACTCACTAACAACAGTGGTGCATGCATATGAATAAAATTGGTTTTTGTTGCAAATGGCTCAATGATCCCAATGAATGCGGCGGCATGAAGGTGAATGCTGTGGACCGTGATATCAATGGCCGATCAACTACCATGCGTTGGCTACGCGAACACAAAGGCGAAGCCGAACAGCGCCAATGGGATATCATGAACCACAATGCTCGTGCTGCCCTGCTCATGGTAGAGCGTGTAGGCACTTTGCCTCCCGAACGACACATGGTGCGACTGGGCAGCGAAATGCTGCAAGGCTACACCGAACCTTCATGGATCAACTGGTGGCAACGACCGGAAATACAAGAACACTGTGAAAAGATCTTTGCTCCTGTAGGCGAAGCTGCTCGCAGACTGGGTGTGCGGCTCAGCTTCCATCCTGGACAATTCTGTGTGCTGGCCAGCGAAAGTGATGAGATTGTTGAACGCAGCATACTAGAATTTGAATACCATGCAGACATGGCTCGTTGGATGGGCTATGGTGCTGGCTGGCATGATCACGGTTTCAAGATAAATGTGCATTTGAGCGGTAAAGGTGGCCCCGCTAAATTCCTGCGTACTTTGGGCAGACTCTCGCCCGAGGCTAGGAATCTAATTGCCATCGAGAATGATGAGATGACAAATGGTATCGACGTTACTTTGGCTGTGGCTGAGCATTGTGCTCTT
>Ga0181356_1001214_pt1 | contig 11225 bp, 9 predicted proteins | sample Fa13VDMM110SN_FD_130104 | JGI IMG/M metagenome (GOLD analysis project Ga0181356, IMG submission 130104) | Freshwater viral communities from Lake Michigan, USA - Fa13.VD.MM110.S.N | ecosystem: Environmental > Aquatic > Freshwater > Lake | place: USA: Michigan | collected 2013-09-24 | reverse complement strand
ATGTTTTCTCAAGTTGGTTTCTGCTACGACCGCAATGGTGAAAAAACCACAAAGGGTATTGTGCGTAAAGAGATGCCGCAGTTCTCTTCACAGGTTGATCCCAAGAAGCCTGATTCACCTGCATTCAAGGCTCTCATGGCAGGCAAGGGATACACTAGTCCTGAACAAGTAACTCCCGAAGACTTGAAACTAGAAGTCAACATGGAGAAGGCGTATCAGGAAGCACTCAAAGACGCAGGCTACGAGATCAACGATCAGGAAGTGGATGCCACTTCACTCAAGCCTATTCAGGGTGAACTACTAGGCTCCAAAGTTGCAGCCATGTACGGCACGCTCGTAGCCGCACAGCAAGACCCACAAAACTACGGCAAGGCTGCTGCTCGCCTGCTTGAACCCATCTATGTAAGCGACGGCTATGTGATTGACGGGCATCACCGTTGGGCAGCACAATGTGCAGTAGATATTGCAAACGGTCAAGGCACAAATGCAACGATGAGAACCCGAACCATTACCAAAGGTGGCAAGGCAGTACCTATTGATGAAATCATCCAGTTCTCAAACAAGTTCCAACAGGATGCAGGACTAATGAGCCAAAGCCGCTCGGGTGCAACTGTGGGTGAGAAGCCAAAGGAAGAAAAGAAGGAGAAGCCCATGAAAGAAGGATTCGTAGACCCCCGTTCGTCTCGTGAGCGTTTGGTTGAGTCGCTGCTTGAAGCCGTAAAGGTAAAGCGTGATCGCAACCCACAACTAGGAACCATTGGGTACGGTGTGGACACCGATGATCCTGCACGATTCGTGGGATCAAACAAACCACTCAAGGCTCGCAAGACTGATGCAATGGGCAACCTGCTTCCCAAGCCAAGTGCAAAGGGGTGGAAGGCAAGCGCAGCAGCCACAGGCAATGCCATTGAGATGGCACAGCAACTCATTGCCACCATGAACATCAAGCCCGCAGGCACAAAGTTTGAAGTGTACGGTGAGAAAAACGGTAAGCCGTACACACTCAAGGTCAAGAAGATCAAGAAGATGGGCATAGATACTTACGAGACTGCTGGTAGCCGAGAGGTTGAACTCAAAGCAGCAGGCACAGGGCTACAGGTTCTAGACAAGCGTACCCGCAAGATTGTACTAGATCGTGGCAACGACATGCTGTGGGACTGATAAAAAAGAGGAAACATAGATGGCACTACCCAACGACAAGCGTTCACTTCAAGACAGAATGTCTCGCGTGGCTACACGCATGGCACAGAAGTTTGGTAATGGTCTATTCAATGGTGTAACTGCCGGTGCAGGTGCATCAGCAGGTATTCTTGTAAGTGTACTTATCAATCGCATTGCGGGAAAAAAGGTGTCTCTTGATAGTTTGGGAAGAGAAGATCCCAGTGCTTTGATTTTTACTGTGATTGATACTGCCCTCGGAACCACTGCTGCAACACAAGACCAGTTGGTTGTACAGACATATATTCCACCACAAATGCCTGTTGGTATTTACGGATCGTCAACAGCATTAGCAATGCTTGCAAAATTAAAAGCAAGAGTGGATTCTGTTGATTTTCATGTTGTAGGAGATTCTAATGCTGCTTCTCCAACCGGTGCAAACGGATGGGCTTTTGGACTGCATCGTGGACTGATTCGTGGGTGTTGTGCTCCAGTATACGGAACTGGTTTGTTTAATGTGAGTATTCACCCATCAGCAAATTCTTTAGCATTAATAACCGATCCCACAAAAAAAACAGGAGCCGTGGCTAGTGATGGTTATCGCTATATCAACGGGTATCTGTTTGATGGAGCAACATCTGACGGTTCAATCCCATTTCCAAATAGCGGTGCAAGTGCACAAAGCGGAAATCTATACGCTCCATCTGATATAAAGGTGTTCTTTGACATTAAGCCGTCTTCTGGAAGTTTTCGTAGCACAGCAGGATACACAGCAGATTTTGCTTGGTTTCCTCCAAGTGGATTAACTTTTTATAGAGGAGAAGCACCAACTGCAACTTCTCTATCAGATTGGAAGGGCGTTTTTGACACAGATGGAATAGACACACGAGGAGCACTCACATTTCGTGTAGTTCACTCTCTGCATCCAAATTCAACCGGTAGTTTCCCTCTAATGCTATACGGTATAAGCACTGGCGGTGGTGCTGCTTATAATACATCATTTGGCATTAGTTTTCCGCCCGGCGATATTTCTAATCCTAACGATTACAGACAAATGGGAAAAAGAATATCAGTAGCGGGAGCAACAGGAACAACTGCATCATTCCAAACATGGGCGGCAGACTCAACAAGAGTGGGTGTTACTATTGGATTTAATTGGTATGGTCTTGGGCAAGCATATAATGGAACAACTTATGCTAAAGGCCCATTTGCTGTATTTTTAGAGTCTATTCACGGCAACACACTTGGGTTTGCAGTAACACTAGCCCAGACATGGGGAGGTGCTACAAGCACATCCGTAGGAAATATAATAGAAGCGGTATCTACTGCAAACGATTCTAATGGAAATTGTCTTTTGAGAACTCTCGTGAAAGAAACTAGAGAAAGACAGATTCAAGCAGGAGGAAGTGGAAATCTTATAGTTTTTGTAAATAGTGGGTTGAATGAAACTGGAAACGATGGCTCTGGTGAAGTTGCAGGAGCAGCAGCCTATAAGGCAGCAGTACAGAAAATAGTCAGTTCCTATAAAACCGTGTGGGACAGACTAGGATATCCTGAAAATGATTTGGCTTTCATAGTAACTGTAACACATCCAACATTCCTGTCACCTGCACAAGAACCAGTAACAGGACTATACGATTGGAATTTAGACAGTATCAGAACAAGAGGCGTTGAATATTCACAAACACTTCCTGATTATAGCGTAGTCTCGCCGTATTCAAATGTGACATTTGTGAATTTGACCCAACTTGGCTCTGACGGAATTACACAAGGTGGACTCACGGCTGGAAACTCTTATTCTGGAAATGCGTCTTTCTATTATATTAACCTACCTACCGGTGATGATAAAGGATCACATTTGATAACCGGATTCACGGGAGGCTACAGTTATTTGGCAGAACTTGTTGTAAAGCGTTGTTTACGATACTCTGCGTAATATTAAAAAATAAGCCATGAAAGACTTCAAGGACTTACGGGATCACGCATTCAACTCACTTCAAAGGTTATTCTTTGAAGAGTTTGATGCTGAACTCACCGAAAGCAAAATAGTCCTTGATATGCCCAACTTTGATCGTGAAGATGTGATTGCGTATCTTGACGAAGAAGGAATTGAGTGGGAAGAAAAAGACGGAGTAATTGAGATTCTTGATCCTGTGGAGCAAGCAGACATTGATGTTGAGATTGAAGCCGAAGAAGCCGACGAGATTGAAGAATCGGTTGAAGTGCAAACCGAAATGATTAATGAGGCTGCTGCTCGTCGCAAGATCGTGGTTCGTAAAGGCAAGAAGCGAATCATTTTCAAGTGTGGGCCGGGCATGATGAAAAAGGGCGCAAGAGTGTGTGTGCGACGACCGGGTTCTCAACTACGCAAACTCAAGATGCGTTCCAAGCGGTCTGCTCGCAAGGCTCGTTCCAAGCGTAATGTGGCTAGAAGACGGCGTAAAATTTCTATGCGTAAACGGCTTTCGTTCGGCTTGCGTCCACGCAAGCGCAAGTAAAAACAGGAAACTACACCATGATTCAATGTGACAAAACACCCAACGGTGGTCGTGTGCAGGTTCGCAGCAAAGATTCGCAAGCGGATATTGGTTTCGTGCTTTCCGATCAAACCGAAACGCCCTTGACCTTGTACATTACCGAAGAATACGGCAGCGATCCACGCCTAACACTAGCGGTGATTGACAGTCTTGTTGAGCGGTACGCTTCTCCTGTTGTGTGGTTCTGTACAGGCAACGCAGAGTTGCGGTATCTGCCGTACATATCAAACACAGTCTACAGGCACTCCACAGTTCACGAGCAGTCACTATTCACTCGCCCTTTCAACGACAGTAAAGCGTTTACACGAATCTATTCGCTTGCAGAAGCCATGAGCAATTACGCACTGGTTCGTTCTGTGAACGAAGAACTACAAATATTTGACAGATACGCTGTGCTGTCCAAGTTTAGGAAAGCGTTAAAACCACTGGAATTCATCACCATGAAAGAAGAGTGTGACTACAATATACAGACCGCGTGTGTGGACGCAACCCGTAACACCATTCAGCACGGCAAGGAGAACTTGGATGCCACAGGTCAGTACTCGTCGGCTTTTGAAAAAGTGCTACACGAATTGGAAGCGAAACAGGCAAGCGGCTCGTACTCGTTTGACGCAAAAACCGCGTATCTGCGTGAAGTCGTGGTTGGAGTGTGTCTACCAGCAATCGTCCTGTTTGGCAGCAGCAATCCATTCACACAGGCTGTGACCGAATCGTTTATTCGTGGTGCTGCGGAATACGCACGAATATCGGAAGAATTGCTAGAGGGCTACGAAACCGCACTCAAGTATTCAAACTAGATACTTTGTTGTATATTTCATAAATTACACGCCTAGATACTATTAGGAGATTTAAACTATGCCAAACATGAGAGATATGCTGCTATGGATGCAACAGCAACAGAACAAGCCTGAATTCGCTGCTGCCAAGCGGTGGATGGAACGCAACCAAACTCCACTTCCCCAACAGCCCAAGGCTGAACCTGAAGTGGAAGCGGTTGACGAGGCTCCCGCAGACGACGAATAAACTATGAAAACTTTTCGTCATGCGTTCGTTGACATTACAGGCGACATTAATGCAACCGAAGAAAACGGTAGCCGTCGATACACCACACCCGATGGTGTGTTTCCGTCTGTAACCACAGTTACAGGATGGAGCAAGCGTGCGTTTTTTGCCAAGTGGCGACGGGATAACCCTGATGAGTCACGCCGCATTTTGGCTCGTGGCACACGGGTTCATGCCATTATTGAAGACTATCTACAAAACAGGTTTGAGTCCACTCTGAAAGAAGCCGCAGGCACGGAAGAGTTGGATATGTTTCACACCATGCAGCCGTATTTGGACTGTATTGACAATATTCGTGCGGTTGAAGTGCCCCTGTGGTCAAAGAAAATTGGATTGGCAGGACGCACCGACTGTATTGCAGAATACAACGGCAACCTGTCTGTGGTGGACTTCAAGACCTCCAAGAATCCCAAGAGTGAAGACGCAATTGGTGATTATTTTACTCAAGGAGCCGCATACGCGCTCATGTGGCAAGACCTGACAGGGCAGCGAGTGGACAATATTACAATCATCATGGGTGTAGCCAGCACAGGCGAGTGCCAAGTGTTTGAAGCCCACACCCGCGATTGGGTGGAACCCCTCGTGGACGCTATTGCACTATGGAAATCCGAACAGGTTTCTACGGTCTAAATAATGGGGTGAAACCCATGAATTCCTTTATTCCCTTTCTAGCCGAATCCCTGAAAAGCACAGGGGGCAAGAATGTACATTTAGAGCATCTTGAAGACGAAATCTTCAACAGCGGTTTTGCAGGCTTCTCAAAAGCAATGAACTCTCTGCGTGGCGTGGTGCAGTCTCTACACGGCAACGAAACCGTGCCATACGATATTTCAGTCAAGTGGGACGGTGCGCCTGCGATCATCATGGGCATCAACCCCGAGAACGGCAAGTTTTTTGTGGGCACAAAGAGTGTGTTCAACAAGACACCCAAGATTAACTACACCGATGCAGATATTAATGCCAACCATCCTGCTGACGGGCTGAATGCCAAACTCAAACTGGCACTCAAGTATTTCAAGACACTCCGCATCAAAACCATTCTGCAAGGCGATCTGCTGTTTGACAGCGAGACACGCAAGACTGAAACCATTGACGGCAAGCGGTACATTACATTCCAGCCCAACACCATCAAGTACGCGGTTGATCCGCAGTCCCACTTGGGCAAACGAATCGGAGGAGCCAAGATTGGTATTGTGTTCCACACCGAATACGGTGGTGACAGCATGGCTGATCTGCGTGTTGTGCGGTTCAACCCTTCACTTGAAGGACTAGCCAAAAGCAAAACCGTATGGTACGACAACGCCACCTACCGATTCTCTCGTGGTGACGGCTTGTTTACCACCAAAGATATTGCACACATCAATACCCAAATAGACGATATTATTCGTGAGGGTATTGGGTTGCGAGCAGTAATGAACGGGCTAGCCAAAAACACAGCAGTTGTAGCCGAGATCAAGATGTATTTCAACGGCATTATCCGTAGCGGACGCGAACTAGGCGATACCAATGAACTGCTAGCATTCCTGTCTGCTAAAGTGGATGCCAAGCGTAAAGAACGAAAAACCAAAGTTCCTGCCAAAACACCCACCCCAACACTGGATTATGTGCGTAACAACCGCAACCAAATCAATCGGCTGTTCACGCTACATAATCGTGTAGCACAGATCAAGAAGTATGTGCTAGGCAAGTTGGGAACCCTGTCCACAGAGTTTGGAACATTTGTGCAGAAGGGTGACAAGTATGTGGCAACAGTTCCCGAAGGGTTTGTTGCAATAGATCGTTTGAGTAACGATGCGGTGAAACTAGTTGACCGCATTGAGTTTTCAAAGGCTAACTTCACGATTTCCAAATCGTGGAAACAGTAAAGAGTTGGTGCACCGCAAGTGCATTACGGGAGGTGATCTAAAGTGGCTAAATCTATAAAGGATACACGACGAAGCAAAACTATTGTAGTTGCTTTCGGTCGTTTTCAGCCACCAACTTCGGGACACCAACTCCTTTTCAACAAGGTGGTAGACACGGCACACAAAATGGGAGCAGATCACGCGATTGGGTTTAGTCGCAGTCACGATCCCAAAAAGAATCCGTTGTCGCCATCTCGTAAATATTTTTGGTTGAAACGCCTATTCCCGGGAGTACATTTTTTAAACTCTGAAAAGATAAAGACCCCATTTGATCTGCTGTACACGCTTGCAGAGATGGGGTACGAGCATGTGGTGTTTGTGGGTGGCGAAGATCGCAGCGAAGACTACGATGACAAAAACATCCGTAAACTAATGAAGCACTCTGATCCTAAACGCCGACTAAAACTAAAGCGTTACGATTTCGTGATGGCAGGCAAGCGTGATCCCAAAGCAACAGGTGTGCAGGGCATGAGTGCCAGCAAGATGCGAGCCGCTGCCGAACAAGACAACAAGAAATCGTTTGCACAAGGAATGCCGTCTGCTGCGAGTCGTGACGATACTGTTCGCCTGTTTGATGAACTCAAGCGTGGAATGCGTAAGGGCATGAAAGAAGAGTTTGACTTTACTGAACTGTACCATACCGCTGCTGCCAATATTATTGAAAGCGACAAGAACAAGCGTCGCCCACCCACACCCGGTCAGACAGGTGGATTCTCCAAGCACAACACACAGTTCCCAACCCCACCGTGCAAGATTGACGAAGACTTGGGTGATTGGTTCAAGCAGAAGTGGGTAAACATTGGTGGCAAGCGTGATCCAAAAACTGGAGAGTACCCCCCGTGTGGTCGCAAAAGTGCCAGCGAAGGCGGTTCGTACCCCAAGTGCCGACCTATGCGTAAGGTGGGCAAGACTCCTGAAACTGTGGGCGAGATGTCACCCAAGGAACGCAAGGCTGCTGTGTCACAAAAGCGACGAGCAGAATCCAAAGCGTCCAAGAGCGGCAAGGGCAACAAGCCTGTAATGACCAGCCACAAGTCTTTGGAAGAGGACTCGTCGTGCCCACGCACTCCGCAAAACAATGCTGAAAACACATGGGTAGCAGTAAAGGGCGGCAAGGTGTATTTTTATATTGGTCGGTGCAGCCAGCCGTATCAAATATTCGGCAACGACGCAGTTTCAGCCATCCGTTACGGGGAAGAAATCTATGTAACACTCCGTAACGGCAAAACCGCTATTTACCGAATAAACAACGGACGAACGGTTTACGGCCCCGTCCGCATGACCTGACAGGAATATTTCACAGCCTAAATACTGAAAACACATTTACAAGGAATTCCACTTATGGACTCTGCTATCAAATCAAAACTTCAAACCCTGTTGCGCCTTGGTCTAGTGTCACAAAACAATGTGCGTCGTGCCATGACCATGTTCCAAGACCCAGAGAAGTACAGCAAGAGTCCTGCTTACCGCACTCTCATGCAGGAACTAATGGTGGATGTGGTGGACAAGATTGTGAACAACCGTGCCATGTACACCGCACTACGCTCCAGCCTGACCAAAGACAAGGGCGTAAAGGAAGCAGACGAAACCATTGCTGTTTACGAAACCATTGCTGCCACCACACAAAAGATTGGTGAAAGCGTTGAAACAGACCGTACCACAACCCTGCTGCGTAGTGGACTGGTTGACAAGACCCAAATCACCGCTGCTCGCAAAGCACTAAAGTCCAAGAGCAATCTCAAGCAAATGAGCATGGGCAAGGTGTACCGTGAAATGATGATTAATATGCTAGACAGCCTTGTAAAGAAGATTACAGGTAGCCCTGCCCTGTTCAACGCTTTCAAGTTCACTATGGGCAAGGAAGGCAAGATTGAAGAGGCGTTTGACGGTGGAGACACAGACATTATTGCGCTGTTTGATCTGCACGAAGACGCACAAGAAATCCTTGAAGCCAACAAGCCCACCAATCCGTCTCTGTGGTCAAAAGCCAAGAGCATGGCAAGAAGCAAGTTTGATGTGTACCCGTCTGCGTATGCCAACGGATGGGCAGTCAAGTGGTACAACTCCAAGGGTGGCGGTTGGAAGAGCGTGAGCGAAGGCAAGACTTTCTTCCAGTTTGCAAATGATCTTGAAGAAGCAACTGGAAGCGAAGTCCGTGCAAAACTCCAAGGGCTGAAAAAAGACTACGCCAAGCACTCTGCTGAAATAAGCAAGCCTGTTCCTCCTGCGCGTGGCTCCACCAATCCACTGGCTCGTCAAGACACCAAGAGCGGCAAGATGTATTGGGCTGCTGATCGGCGCAAGAAGAGCGGAACAGGAAGCAAGAGAGCATCCGATGCGGATTACCGTTCTGATTCGGTAAGCGAAAGCAAGGAAGAGATTGAACAGATTGACGAGTTGAGCAAGGCGACCAAGGACTCGTATGTTGCCAAGCGTGGCTCACAACTCTCGTCCATGATGTACGGTTCTGGAAAGCACTACGCTTCGCTCACAGGCAGACAGCAAAAGAATGCCGTGAAGGGCATCAAGCGAGCCACAGGTGTCAAGGAAGAAGCCGAGCAGATTGACGAGTTGAGCAAAAAGACCCTTGCCTCGTATGTGCAAAAGGCACACGATTCCCAATCAGAAAAAGAGTTTCTGAAGGGACACAGCATGGGCAAAAAGTATCAGGCAGCAAGAGAAGCAGAGAAAAGAGGCGTGTCTACCCCACCAAGCAAAAAGACACCACTAGACAAAAAGTACAAAAATCGTGAGATGGGAATCGGTCGCGCACTAAAGCGTCTGCAAAAGGACTGAACCCAAATGATTAAGAAGCAAGGCAACAAGTTTGTAGTAACGAACAAGGCAGGCACTAAAGTATTGGGAACACATCCGTCCAAGGAAAAGGCACAGAAGCAACTCGCAGCAATTGAAATATCAAAGGCAAAACACATGCACGAAAACAAATCATTCAAGTCGTTCCGTAGCACTCTTAACGAGAGCGAGTACAGCGAAGTTCTAACAGGTTACGGCAACCGCTCTGCTCACAAGGACGATGCAGGTTTGCACCACCTACAGTCTGCGGGTGCTCTTGCTGGTATTAATGCCATGCTTGCCACCATCAGCAAGGGCACTTACCTTGATCCCAACGAAGCGTTCCTCAAGATGAAGGTGCGTCTCAATGTGGTGCAACTAGACTTTGCGTGGAAGCCCCGTTCATGGGACGGTGGCGTGGGTTCGTTTGATATTCCTGTGGTGCAGTTTGGTCGCGTTGACGGTTATGACGCACAGACAGGACAGATTCGCTTTGACGGCAAGGCTAATCCCACAGGTGGCTACACCGAACTCAATCTGCATGTTGAGGTTGAACTAAACGCGGATTCGCTGTACACCGTGAGTGCCAAACTCACTCCTGCCGTGCCTGTAGCGGAAGAGGTTGAAGTTGCAGAAGACTACCAAACTGATGCTCGTCAGAAAGAAATGGAGCGCAAGATTGCCAAGCAAGACGACCGTGCTGATCGTGCGTACACCACCAAGATGAATTCTCCATCAGAAAAGGTTGCAGCACGAGCAAACAAGCGTCTCAACAAGGCTGAAAGAAAGGTTAATGCTCTGTTAGCAAGAGATAATAAAGAATTTGAATCACCCCGCACCTACGGTCGCGGTGGCAAACTCGTAAAGCGTGGTAGCCGTGCAGAGGTAAAGGAAGAGATGGAGCAGATTGACGAAGCAGGCGCAGCCAAACTGGCTCGTATGGGATACGCATACGACCGCGCACGAGTCGGTGCTCGTGGTGTTCTGAATCCCGAGCGCAAAAAGCAAATGGGTGATGCGTACTACAAGCAGCGTGAAAAGATGGAAGCCAACAAAGCCAAGCGAGTTGCGGCAGGGACATTTGACAAGGGGCGTGAACTAGAAGCCCTCCACAAGAAGTACGAAATTCGTCGTGCCAAAAATACCGTAAAGGAAGCACTCATTGGCGGTCAGAAGAAACTAGACATGAACAAGAACAAGCGTATTGATTCACAAGATTTTGCCATGCTTCGTGCCAAGAAGAAGTCGGTAAAAGAAGAAGCCCTTGTCGGCGGTCAGAAGAAACTAGACCTGAACAAGAACAAGCGTCTTGACTCACAAGACTTTGCCATGCTCCGTGCCAAGAAGAAGGCTATGAGCGAAGCCAAGAAGCCCATGATTAAGATTGGTCTAAACCCCAACAAGAAAATTGGCTACGAAGTTGCTTCAATCGGAGCAGGTGGCAAGAAGACTGTAGAGAAGTCTGTTGACTACACCATGCCCCATGTGAGGCGCGACACCACCAAGAAGGGTGTAAACGAAGCGAAAATGAAAATATGGAGTCCCCGCTTGGACAGACTAATGGCAAATCGTGACGCGATTCGCAGCAGACCCAAGAAGAGCATCCTGACCCAAAAAGTACAGGACGGCAAGAAGATGGGTGCTGCTCGCCCAATAGCCAAGTACGAGGGCAAGTGAAAGGTTTTTGGGAATACATCCGTCTGCGTCCAAACAAACCACTAGTGTTTGAGGACATCTTTATAGATCAGGGAGTTGAACTCCAATCACCTGT